>Ga0310691_10000143_pt1 | contig 141983 bp, 233 predicted proteins | sample 176DNAGHGlowgp2_FD_203887 | JGI IMG/M metagenome (GOLD analysis project Ga0310691, IMG submission 203887) | Sheep rumen microbial communities from Palmerston North, Manawatu-Wanganui, New Zealand - 1766 DNA GHGlow gp2 (v2) (version 2) | ecosystem: Host-associated > Mammals > Digestive system... | reverse complement strand
TCAGTTTTTAACTCATTTTCATCAATACCCTGATTGATAAAATCATTGTTTGATGGCGTAGGAGCTGAACCGCCATTTGCTTCCTGAGCCTTCTTAGACTCTGCAAATTCGATATTCTCAGCTATAAATTGGAATCCATACACCTTCTGTCCATCTTTATTGGTATAGTTGTTATTTTCTACACGTCCTTCAACTATAATCTTTGTGCCTTTCTGAAGGTACTTTTCTGCAAATTCCCCAAGTTTTCCTAGTGAAGTAATTCTGAAGAAATCCGCTGTCGAAGCGTCAGAATCATCTCTTCTTTTAAATCTCTTATCTACTGCAAGATTAAAATTCGATATACATGTTGCATTTTCGCCAGCACTATATCTGGTTTCTACTGGCGCAGCAAGTCTTCCAACAAAAATAAATTTATTCATGTTTAATTTTCTCCTTTACTATCCTATATTATTAAGTGCTTCAAGATATTTTTTAGCATCTTCTATATCATCTATCTTATTAGGGTTTCCTAATTCCTTTGCCACCGCAGAAACCTTAGCGTTTTTACTACCGCCAAGTTCTGTAGCCTTAGCTATAATCTGTTTCTTAATAGTATCGAGATCACTTGATGGCTCATAACTCTCAACATTTGTTTGAATAGATGGGGTCTTAGGTACAGGTGTTGCTCCGCTCTCACACCAATCATATAATGCCTCACCATCCTTAGCCGTTACTACAGAATATCTATCAATACCCCATAGTCCCGTATTATCCTTATCGGCATGACTAATATGAGTATCCTGGTCTATCTGAAGAGAAAGCATTACTTCAAATGTAATATCTTTATCTGTTTGTGAACCAATACCAACTTTCTTAGGCACTTGCTTACCATTTTTTTCTTCGAGTACCCATTCGTCTTTACCTCTTGCACTACACAGGATATGAGCTGGTGCTCCAAGAATCTTCTCATTCAGCTTATGATGTCTAGGTTTGAGTTTTGACCAATTAGTAAAACTATTGCCGGGCATTTTATCATGAAGATCATTCATAAATTTCCATTCATGCGTAAGACTATCCACAATAATCACTTTATATCCTGCATCAATAGCTTCATCTATTGCTGCAATATAACTTTCTGGAGAAAAATCGGTAAGCTGTAATAAATCATAATCATAAGTATAATCACCATGTGGAGATTTTTTACCAGCATACAACTTATCTCTATCACCTTCAGTACCTATGAAAGCAATTTTGCTTCCAACTTTTTTTGCAAGACCAGTTGCCATTTCCAACATACTTTGTGTTTTACCGCCTCCACTTGGGCTTACAAAAATAACTTTTGCATTAACTTTTTCTCTAACAGCTTTTACAAATGCCATTATTTAATTTCCTCCTTTTTCTTCCTTTGTATAAAAAATTAACTCCTCTGCATAAGGCAGAGTATGTATCCAATGACTATTTTCTATTTTTATAGTTTTAATTTTCTCCTTATCGGTAATATTTACTATCTAAATCGCAATACAAGTATTTATCTAGATCAGGTGGAATACTAATAGCTCTGAAATTTCCCCCACATTGGGGACATTTCTTCTCACGTATTTTAACACCAGCATAATCTATATAAACAATTGCTGCTTCTCCTATATTAAAGGTATGCTTACATTTAATACATTGCATACGTTGTAGTTCTTCTTGCGTTATCACCCATAAAAGCCCTCCTTTCTAAAGCCTTATTCAATTATATTGCTTCCTGTAGGAATCGAACCTACAACTACCACCCCAGTGAAACCTCGTCACATATTAATATTAACATAATCATATACATATGTCAACATTTAATTTTATCCTTTGTATAATTATATAGTAGGTGTCGATACTTCTGAACACCCACTATATAATTATACTAAATAATCCTCGTACTGTAACATAAACCTAGTCTTGGTTGATACGTTGAAATTATATTTATACAATATCTTATTACGTTCTTCTACATATTTAGGATCCGAGAATAACTCTGCCACAGTAATATTCAACTCCTTTGCTTTTTTATTTAGATAATGTATCATTCCACTCTTTACAATATCGTTTGGAGTAATAACTTTATTAAGCCCCAAATACTGCAATGATGATATTATTTTTCTATATATAGCCTGTCCTGGTTTAACCATCTTACCATTCGCTGCTTGCTTATATATATATCCCTCCGCAGAAGGTGTTAAATTTCTTTTTGTTCCACTTGTGGTGACTAAGAATTTTTCTTTATCAGCATTCTCGCAAACGGATATAAACTCTGGCGACACTTCTATATTACGTCCGGAACAAAGTTGGACTCTATGGTTTGCTCGATCTATATCTGACATTCTTAATTGCCATATTTCAGAAAAGTCTTTACCTTTGATACCCTCAAATAATGCATAAACCACATAGACATCAGTAAAGTTTATTAACTCTCGTGATTTGGTTTTTAGATCATCCCAACTTATAATGCAGTTATCAACGAATGATTTATCTAAGCATGACACTAATGTCTCGTTTTTTATTTCATAAAAATGACATTGGTTATCAGGTATCATATTATTCTCTAATGCCCATTCACCATACTTAGTTAGATTGATATTCGTCACCATTAAACTATTAAAACTCTTTGAGTTCATGTATTTATAAAACTCAATAATTTCAGTAGTGGTAAACTCAAATAAATCTTTTCCGTTTTTTCTTTCAAACTTATATGACTTCTCGAATAGTCTCTCCCACCAGCGTGGCGGATATTTCGTTACATCAATTTCTTGTAAAAATCTTGTCTTAATATCGTAATTGTATATTTCCTTGGTAATAAATTCAGCCATTATCATACACCTCCTTTAACATTTTTACATACGTTGGTGTTATTTTTTCAACTTCAGCAGTTCGTTTTTTTGTTTCGGGAGCAAGATTGCTAACAGCCTTTACTATTGTTTGAGTATCGAAATCATTATACAATCCGTATATTATCACATGCGTTTCATATTTCTTCCATTTCCTTCCCAGATATTCATCACATTCTTCTGAGAATGTATTTATCTTATCCTTTAATTCTTTAGCTATTCTAATTATGTCCTTACGTTCTACTTTCTTATTGCCACTAAAGTATAAGGCGTTGACAATCTGTAATAAGTATCCAGAATTAATAAGCCCGTCTTTAAGATTGACACTATGATAGAAGTTAAAGCTGGAATCTCCATTATTCAGCTTGTCTATAACCAAATTGCCATAATCGGATGTATTGTACGTTGCCGCAGCAATCCTTTGCATTTTCGTCTTATGGTCTTCTTGATAAATAAATCGTTTAGCCTTACTAATAGAGAAGTTGGTTATCCTTAATTCTATTGGATAATCAAACTTGTGATTCGTATCATAGTTGATTCCCATCGCTAGATAACGGTGATAACCGTCGAAGATGTCAAAATGGGTAAAGTTTTTAATTGTTAATGTTTTTGTTTCGTCATCGTAAATCAGCTCCATATCTTCATCGTCAAGATCTATATTGAGAGATATGGTATTTGGAATAAATTCACCTTTACTATACGCATCTGCTATCTCTTGAACCGATTTATAGTTAACGCTTGGTTTATATATTTCTTTTCCTCCTCTTACTACAACCTGGAGTGCTCTTTGCGTGTCTGCATTATAGATAATCCGTTGTGCATCCCTGAGCTGCATTAAGAACTTGGCGGAGTTTGCACCTATCCATTGATCGTTCGTAACTTCAAACATTGGTAGATGTAAATCTTTTTTAATTTTATCCACTTTGTATTTTGAGTTGGAATACATTTTAATTTCTTTAGTTGTATAGTATTGTTTTATCTTGCTTTCTGCCACAATCGATGTAATAATATACAAGACAAAGTCATTATATTCAGATAAATCTCTACGCATTGTTAGTATATCTGAAGTGATATCTATTGGTAAATCATATTCAAATAAAGCCTTGTTATATATTTCTTGTTTTTTGTCTTTATCTTCCATATTGGCAAATGATTTAGCAAGCCAGCTTTCCAACTCATGTCTCGGCTTTAACATCTTTCTTCACCCCTCTTTCCTTTTTTATTAATTATATTATAAGAGTAAGTGAAAGTCAATTTTTTAATTTTATCCTTTAAAACTATTCTTTTATTTCTATCAATGGACAATTATTAGGTCGTCCATTTCCGTCATAAATCCAGTTTTCATCTCCGTTATCATCATCTAAGCATTGTGTGCATAATTCACAACTATTTGACCACCCTTTGTATGGATGTGGTTTACACCCATAATAGATACAATCATCGCAATACTCCGGAAGTGATTTCATAGACGTTCTAATACCTATCATTTACCTTCCTCCCATACTTTTTTAATTTCATCTTCTTTCCATCTCACTTGGTCTTTTAAAGATTTAAGTTCATTTTGTAATCTTTCTAATAAAAACTCTTTATTTTTCTTTGCATCTTTCCGCACATAATAATGTCTACTGAATTGATATCCAGCACTATCTAACGCAACATGCCATCTATCTTCTTCATTATAGTCATAAAAATCAGGTGGACTTACTTTACGAACATCATTCATATCAAATAATAACTTGAATTTATCAAAATTATCGTCTGTTAATTCAATACTAAGACCGCTACCACCAGACCAATATGTGTCATGCATGTAATATTTATTATGATCCTCATATGCCGCAATTTTAAAAGTCCAATTGATACAATGATATGGATCGTTTCTTCTCCAAGATTCTATCCAACTGAGTACAGGTTTACACTCGTATATTCCGGTCATACAAAGTTTATCTATATTTGCTTGAGATAACATACACACCTCCATCAAACTTATTTTTCTCTTTAAACTCTAGTAAACCCCAATTTAACTAATTGTTCTTCTAGCCATTTATACTTTTTAGTCTTACAATCCCCACAAAATGTACCTTTATATTCATAATCTAGATTTTTTGCAAAAAAATCTCCATAGCTCAAATGGATTAAAAATTTACCAGGAGTTTCATATCGTCCTTCTTGATCTTCGAAATCTTCTTTAAGAAACTTTCCACATTCATCACAATAAAACTGATGAAATTTTAAATTAATTTGTCTTTCTTCTACTTTTTCCATATAATTCCCCTTTCAAACTTTGTTCTATCCTATAATTGCCACAGACCATTCTTTAGTTTCACCATGTTGTGCAACTCTAGTCTCAAATCCAGCTGCTCGAAATTGTTTTTCAAGTTCTAAGCACTCTTCTTTACTATAAGGATCAGCACCACAAAATGAATCTCCTACTGCTATTCTAAGTTCATAACCATGTACTTTATCTCCAGTATTATAAAATAACCTATTGTTTTTTATTTGTAACATTATTTATCTCCCATCAAACTTTGTTTTCATTGAAATCCATCGGAAACTCATCTATCTGAATAATATCAGCATGCATTCCTCGTAACGCTCTCTGTCCTTCTGTTTCGCCTTTGAAACAAATATTTATCCCATTGGCTAATCCAACTAATAACTGCGCTTTATTAAAACGATACACGTATTCTTTATTTGCATTTAAAAATTCTTTACATTTTTGAGTGGCTATCCTAACTGTAGGACATATAACTATAATATCTTTCATATACTCTCCAATCAACTGCGCCATTTTCACATAATTGCAGTTCTCTCAGCTCCTGTACCATAATAAATTTTGCACTTAATTTTAGATGTATCAATTTGGTTTTCATCCCAGTGTGTAATAGCTAAACTCATACTAGATTGTTTTATATCCCAATAATCATTAAAATCTTCCGTAATTCTGTTTATTAAATCATTAACATTTAATATTCCATATCGAAACGAGCCTTGGTTTTTATTCCATACATTTGTTTCCGACGAAGTATCGAGTTTGAAGAATCGTGGTTTTGAAATTTCTAACGGAAGTTCTCCTTCTCCATGTCTGGTTAAATATGACCGTGTTACATAACATACTTCCATTTCATACTCGTCTCCAAACACATCTTGTACCATCTTTTTAATATTCTTTGACCCCGTATTACTCGGAGTACTATATTGGGAATTTTTAATATTTTGATCCAATAATAATCCTTGTCCATTTTCGAATATAACAGTTGAATATCTCTTCAATATATCATCTGTAGTGAAATTCATATGTCTAACCATATGTTGAAAATCTTGTATATAATTTTCAATAAGATTATCATTAAAAAATACGGATTCCCAGTTAGAAGGTATATCTATATGTTTACTCTTTAGTCTTAACAGATAATAATTGTCACGAACGCCCTGTAAATATCGTTTCATTTGCTCATATGTCATTTTAAGCATATCACCAATAGTCGCTTCATTTCTCAATATCGTTTCCCATATACCAACTCCACAACTACCGTGTTTATTTATTCCTCTTGATTCCTCGATAATCTGATTAACGATCATATCATAGGGAGTAGAGCATAAAGCATTTTTATTAACATATACTTGAGAATTTATAGGGTAAATCTCTCTATACTCTTTCATAAAAATCATTGGATTTACTATATATTGACTAGGTAAATAAGTATCAGCCCCCGCAAATGTTCCCGAACCAAAATGATGAAATATATGTTGTCCTTTATCAATTGTAAGAACAGTATGCCCACGTTGTGCGCCGCCATTAGAACAAACTACAATACATTTTTTTTCTGATTTATAGGCAAAATAATCAGTCATCTTACCCTTTCCTTCATCTCCATAATTTGCCCCAATAACGGCTTTTAACGTAGTCATATATTATCCTCCTACCAAGAAATTCCTTCGGTATTATTTACGCTTTCAGGTTGATTTATTGATTCATCAATAATATCAACTATTTCATTAGCAATACTATTTAAATTTACAGTTCTAAAATGCTTATCATCTAAATATTCTTTCCAGGATTTATTTACTGCCGATTCATTCCAATTACTTCCGTGATTAACATGTAAATGATAAACATCGAATTTTTCTATTGTTTCCTTATATAAATCATCTGTTTGAATATCTGATTGAACATCATCACCAATTACTCCTTTTATGCTTGCATTAGATCCACATTTTGGAATATATGGATTAATACATTCATCCCCCATAGTGATAATAATTCCCTTCTTGCCTCTTTCCCAACAATCTAATTTGCAATGCCTAGATCCGAAATACCACGCAGCAGTATAAGACTCATATGCATTACCACCACCACCGAATTCAAAATATAGTTTATCTAATTGCTCTGCAATTCGGATATCTGATTCAAATTGACTTACTTGTAACGGACAACTATCGCAGTAGAAATCGCCTATACCCATTATCATAAATTCAACATCTGAAATCTTTTCATATAACTTAGTCATAATTACATTTATTTTCTTCGCAACCTCTACAGCTGCTTCACCCATACTTCCAGTAACATCCAATGCTAGAATTACTGGGATAGTATTTGGATGTTCTTCAGAATCCCTACATTCCCTTGTTACACCATTAGGATTAAGAGCCTCATCAAGATTTCTAGCTTTAAACATATCTTGATTACTCATATTCGTCACAATAGCTCCAAGGCTATCGAGAGTTGTACTTGCACCTCTTGTTGATGTAGTATAACTTACAAAATTATTCACATCCCATGAACCACTACCCATTATTCTTCATCCTCCTTTTGATCATCATTTTCTAAATCTTCATCTGCTTCTGTATCAAAATCGAACATACCAGAAAACATATCTCCAAAGCCACTGCTATTACCCATTAACATAAATGGAAGCATACTACTCATTCCGTTATTAGAACTATTGTTACCTTTTAACATTTCAGACATCATCATGTACTGCATAATCTTGTTAGTACCTTTCTTACCCTTAAACACATCTTGTCCAAACATAGAGATGATCTTTCCATAGAAATAAGTATTCCCCATAAAAATGTGTCTTTCAGGAAGAATGGTGTCAATTGTAGAATCCTCGTAGTTTATAACCCTAATTTGATTATCTTCAACACCAATAACGCACTTTGGTTTTCCAGAAATAAGAATAATATCTCCTTTTTCAACCTTATTGGTTGGAATAACAAAGAAGAAATCTTCTCCAATATCAAATACAAAGTTGCTGCAATTTGTAAGACGCTTTGTTTTTAGATTATAACTTTTATAAGTGCCATCCGAAGTCTTAACAGCAATACCTCCACTCATAGAGAGTCTACACATACCTGGTGCTACTTTTCCAAACATTCCATTCATTAAATTATTCATATTTTTTCTCCTTTTTATAATATTTTTATGAAACTACATTTTTATTCTATATCTATATCCAACGGAACGCCCCTCCGCCTACTTAAACTTATTTTTCCCAATTGCAGCTCCTCTAATCTTTCCTTGCAATCATCATCGGTTTCATATCCAGAGCAGAATACTCTATCATCAGGTGCTCTCCATTTATCCTGAAGATCGATAATAAAATAAATTACCGTATGTTTCGGATTATATGGTTTAGTGCAGATGATATATCTATTATCTCTAGCTTTAACACGAAATGGGCGTTTATGCTCTGGGATATATACCTTGTCGCCTATATTAACTTTCATTCTACATTTACCTCAACGCCAATTTGTTTTATATCACAAAGGACACATAAATATTTAGCTAAATCCTCTGCCCATTCGGGAGATTCCATATAAATTGTTTCAGCAAGATGTAACATTGGATGCTCTATAATTCCTTTATCTTCATCAGAAGCAGAATCATAAGTATCCCAATCAATACCAGCATATTTACTATATAGTTCTTCCATATGATTCAAATATTGTTCTGTCTTTGGTAGTTGTTTTTGCATACCATTCCTCCCATAGAATTTTATTGCTCATATTTTTCTTTTAATCTCTTCAGTTCTGCTAGTTCCTTTTTTTTAATTTTTTCTTGTTTCTCAGCTTCTTTTCTCGCATCTTCTTCGGCGGAAAGTATTTTATTAAACTCGTCAATGGCTTTTTGAGTAATATTCCCATCACATGATTCTAAGAATTGATAAAAGATGTCTTGAGCAATTTTCATTTGTAAATCAATATCATTCTTTTCAGTATTAACCCATACTCTCACCCAATCACCCCAACCGCCCTCAACATGATTACTTCTAGCAAATTGACTTTGATACAAAATAGGTTCTCCATTATCTGAACAATCCCATGAAGTTTTATTTCGTCTAAATATTATTGGCTTTTCATATCTTACTTTAATACCTCGAAGATCTTCGTTATTATCAAAACAAGAAACTTCTTCTATGAATAAATCTTTCTCTGGATATTTAACTACATACTTTTCAGCATCTTCTCTATTGGTAAAATATCCATATATTTCCCAATCACTATAGAAGGCATACATAACTAAATAAATCATTTTAATTTTCTCCCATAAAATACATTTTTATTTAACACGGAATTTCTTTGTTGATACCACCATTCCATGGAATAGCTGTTCCAGTCATTGGTGATGCAGTTATTGGTGTTATTCTATAATCATGTTTCGAAATATCTAAACTACAATCTCCATCTGCGCACAATGTTAGCGAAAAATCACTCCTATTCTTCATAGCTATCTCTGCAAGCTCTTTAATCTGTTCCCACGATAAATTTTTTACATCCATAATCATTCCTCCTATTAAAACTTATTCTATTAACCGCGATATCTAAGTTCATTACGCATACAATCTATAGCAGCTTTAAGTTCTTCAACATATATATAAAAAACTTCATCTCCTATTTTCATTTCAGCAAATCCATTGTATTTATTGGATAATTCAATTTCTAAATCATTTTTTAATGGCATCTGTCCTGTGGGAAGTCTTCTGCCATATGTGTTAACTGTACAATATACTTTCATAATTATTCCTCCCATCAAATTGTACTTTTATTATTCTTCCCATATTATTCCCATTCGATTTTTGTTATTTTTTTGCTAGTATATAATTCCGTAGGGGTGTTCTTGATCATATGTACAAAACTACCAACTATTCCTCTACAGTCTCTACATAATTCCATTTTAGTAGGTACATATGTGAAAGTCCTCCTAATCACGTAACCCTGCGAATCTTTAGATTCTTTATCTTTTAAATCTGGCAACATATATTCTTCAACGCTTTGGGCTTCTCGACCACATAAATCACAATAATATTTTGTCATATCTTTCTCCTATAAAATATTGATTTATTGTTCTGTTTCCTTTAGTATCTTGAATAACTCCTCAGATATCTGATACTCCTTGCTGAATTCGTTGCCCTTATATTTTAACTGATCAGCATAATCAAATATCTTAGTTCTCAATTCTTTTTCATTAACCTGATGCGTCATATAATCTTTCATCTTATCAATATAATCCTGATTGATTTCTATAACGGCATCCTTATACATTTTAGATAGTTTTTTATCAGTACTTTCCATAACATCTTTAATTATGCTCCTCATGTCAGGTGGATACAGAAGGTATTCGCCATAATCTTTTAGGTCACTTTCGGCTTGTTCCAATATTAATCGTACAAGACCTTTCTTTAATTCTTCTACATTTTCCTCTCCCAAGAGAGATATTAATCCTTTTATTTCATTCATCTCTTACACTCCCATAAAAAGTTTATTTTATCTATTCTGTAATTCCCACTTATACTCATAATTTCAACATTTTCGAATTATTCTGGGTATACTACTGCTCAACAAGTCTAAGCACTGCCTCTCTACTGATACAATCCTAATCTCTGTCTCTTTAGCTCTATAGCTTTTCTTGAACGGTGTAATTTTCCTGCTACTTCTGTGTTGCTTAAATTCATATTTCTTATTAATGCTATTTCCTCATCTGTGTATCTCTTCATATGATTGGGAGCATAAGCCGTAGGTCTATAGTAATCATATGCAGGATGTTCTTTCCTATATTCTTTTATTTTCTCTTCATTATCTTTACGGTAGTTCTTTTCGTATTCCCTTTTCTTTTCCTTGTTTTTATCACAATATTTCTTTTGATATTCTCTTATTTTTTCTCTATGGTTTTCACGATATTTTTTAGTTCGTTCATTTATTTTTTCTTTATTATCTTTATAGTATTTTTTACTGCGTTCTTTTATTTTTTCTTTATTTTTTTCGTAGTATTTTTTCATATATTCTTTTATATCCATATAATATCCTCCCACAAAAGTTTCATTTTATTATTTTGCGAACTCAACTTCTGTCTCAGTTCCATCATGATTAATTCTCATAACCATAATAGGTCTCAATGGATTTTCTCCAGTCTCAACGAGTTTTTTATTAAGTTTTTCAATATCAATATTAGGCATAAGCATAGGATGTCCACATATGTCAACAATAACACCATGATCGGTATATCCTATGAACTTCATTTGTAATTCAAACTCAGGATTCATATCAACTGCCTCTCCTCCCATAAAAGTTCTATTTCATCAGTTCTTTAATTTCGTCATATATATTAGCTTCTGTCTTAACAATTCTCCCACGGAGTTCAGTTTTATATTGAACTATAATATACTTGCCATCATCAGATAAGACTAACTTTACGTTTGAAGATGGAATATATTTTGTTTCATATGTTTTATCAGTAATATCAAACTTTTCTATACGGGGCATTGTTACTTGATAAAATTCCCGATCACTATTTGGTAAAACCACTTCTATTTTTCCTTCATTTTTCGGATATGAATAAGAAGTTGTTCCTAATCCATTTTCTGCTAAAGCATCGCAAATTCTTTTCCCATCTTCTTCAGATGTAACGGTTACTAATCCTATTTTTTTATCTTCCATTTTTTCTCTCTCTCCTTATAAAATAACGCTTTTATTTTCTGTTGCTCTATCAATAGTCTGCCTATGAATAGAATGAATACCACTCAGCACACCATCCTTTATTATTTTCCCCAAGCTAATCGGTGTATATCCACACACATTTGCTGCAAGGTTAATGTGTTTACAACCCTCTTTATACGGCTCAACACCATTATGGTCGTGCCCATGTATATTCAAACACCAAGATAGACCATGCACCGGTTCGTGAGACAGGAGTATTTTATCTGAAATAAATAAACAACCACTATATACTTCATCAAAATATGGTTTGAATTTCTGTATGGACTGATCATGGTTTCCCATTATCAATACCTTATGTCCAGCTTTTAATTTAGTTATCCATTTGGGATTGCCGACATCACCAAGATGGATTAAAGTATCATTCTTGTGTACCATAGAATTTATTATTTTTACCTGCTCTTCCGGTATTATCCAATCAGAATCCATCAGCTTACAATCAGAGTCTTCGAAATGGGTGTCTGAAATTATGTACGCAGAACCTCGTTCTGACCAACGCTGAAATATTGGGTATAAAGAATTAATCATAATGCAATTCCTCTCTTTCAGTAAACATCTCACACATGTCGTCCGGCTCAACTTCAATTACAAAACTATCAAATTTATCAATATCTTCATCGCACCTAGTTAATACTATGCAGCAAGCCGTTTCGGTAAAACCTTTTCCTTGCCTGAAAGAATGTTTAAGTTTGTGGTAATATTTACAGTTACTACACTTGTCATTCATAATTAATCTCCTATTAAACATCCCTCTCATTGTTTTTTAGTAATTTAAATGCTTGTTCGATTGGCATTTTTATTAGAATTTCTTCTCCCTCTGTTGTAACTCCTTTAAGCATTAAGTCTTCGTCATTAAATACTACTTCTTTTATCTCGTCTATTATATAATCCATATCTTCTCCTTTAATATATTTATCTCCATAATTATTTGCTAATTAACTCAATTATCTGATCTACTAAGGACTTGCATTCATCTTCCACATATTCCTTGGAACGAATTGGTGCATCAATATAGTATTCTCTTTCCGATTCCAATCTTCTTTTAATAAGTGGATCATCGCCCCAATATTTTTCCATCAATTCCAAATCCTTACCATCGTTATAATGACCACAATCAAATCCTAGCCACCACAAATTACTTTCCACAGGATAAGTACCATTATTATCACCCGAATAAGTTAATCCACCATGAACATTGAAATATACATCCATTCTTACTCTGTCGTCATCATCAAATGCCGTGAAAAATATTGGCATGATACCTCGTTTGCCTATTTCTTCGCCATCTAATTCAGACTTGGGAATATCTAAATAATCTGTATATTCCTTTTTATATAGTGGATGTCCGGGTTTGATACCTACATAACCGCAGCGATGTCCCATACCACAAAAGATAACTACACATCTGTAATCTTTATATGTAAAATCTGATTCTACTTTATACATTTTTCTTTGAATACCTCTCCTCGTTAATCATTTTTTCACTTTTCCAAGATATATCTATTTCATTCCAATAATTCATTTGATCGGAAGGACATCCGTCTTGGCTTTCATACTTAGGAATCGTACATCTATAACCTAATCCTATAAGCCACTTCGTAATTTCATCACGGACAAACTGTTTCGTATCTGCTTTTATAGTTATCTTACAAGTGTACTCGCCTCTTTCTATAGCGTTGTTTATCCCATTTTCAATATTATCTTTTACTAAATTAATCTCGAAATTATATTTTGTTTTTTCAAAAGCTCTAATCGCATCTATCATTTCTCAGTCACCACCTTCTTTACATTTTTTATAGCAAGATATATAAGTTCTGCGCACTTTGGACATATATCTCCTTCTATCGGATGAAATCCACCTATTTCTTTTTTAAGTTCAAGATTATGCGCATCATGATATATCTTTTCATATATATCTGGTATCTTATATTTTGAACAGTAAGGAGCTTCCTTTCCGCATATATCACAATAATATTTTGTAATAGTCTTTACCATTTCTTATTCTCCTATAAAAGTCTGATTTAATTGCTTTTCTTTTGAAATTTCATACCATGTTTTTGTCTGATCACATCCGGTTCGAGCTATCAAAAACCCTTTATCTATAAGGGTTTTCACGACTTCATCCGCAAGTCTTCCGCTTTCCAGTTGCATCTCACCATATATTTGCAAATTTTCCATTTTTTACCCTCCAATAAAAATTCAGTTTTATAGGTTACATGAGGGTACTACCACATAACCATGGGCACATATTCATTTATATACCGCAGCGAAACCTCTTCATCAGGAGGGATAATCCGCTAAGATTGGTACCACTGCCACCCCTGCGGTAATAACTATTATTTCTTTTTTAGTTCGTATTTATCCTTATCAAATACGCATAGACATATATGTCCATCAGTTTTCGTCTTACGAAAAACGTATCCAGCAAAACCTTCTTTATCAAATTTATCCATCGAAATTATATGTTGGAGTACCGCATCAATAGCATCGTCTGTAACATCTACTCTGTTAACATCCGACATTAAACCATCTTTTAATATCGTTGCGTAATATATGTTTCCAAAGCAACCGCAAACAATCTTTTTCATTTTAATTTCCGCCTTTAAAAATTATTTTTTATATAATGGTTTACCACCATACCCTAGCCCACCAAGGACAGTACCGGATTCGAACCGATCCACCATAAGGCTCCATTCCACCGCCCCAGGCGTGAGGGATATGGTAGTTTGATGAGGGTAAGGATTTGCACCTTACATGATGCTCCATCAGTAAGTCCTTCATTATAAGCATCAGTCCTCTCACTGCGTCTACCTTTTCCGCCACCTCATCGTAAATTTTATTTATTCCTCATCATTAATATCTTCTGTAATTAACATGTTCTGTAGTTCTTCTATAGATTTTTCCTTAAGAGCAGCATCCTGCTTATCAGCCATAATCTCAAGGATACGCTGATTCTGCGCTCTCTGCGATGCCGCCTTCATAGCACGATCCTTTGCTGCTAACTTATCAGTTACAATAGTCTTAATAATTTCAATCTTATTATTAAGTTCCTTATCTTCTTTTGTTACAGTCTGCAGCAGAGATTCCTCTGATGCGTTCTTCTGTAGAGACTTGAGATTTTTATAAATCTTATCAAGTTCTTCTACTGATAAATCCCATAAATCCTCCACTGTAGCCTGACCCTTATAGTTAAATCTATACTTTTTCTTTGTTGCAATCTTGAATAAATCTGCCATATTAATTTTCTCCTTTATTTATATTAAAATTTTATTTTAAGTATTCTTTCGGTAGCACCCTTAACCTTTACAACAAGTTCATTTCTTAATGTCGAACTAAATCCTATACCAGACAACTGATCATCTGCATCTTGAACGTGAGCCTTTGAAGCCAACGCTTCCATTACTTTACGATGCTTAGGATATAACTCTCCATTAAGGAACTCATTATAATAAGCATTTGGAAGTTCTGGATTAACACAATCCTTAAGCATAAAGAAATAATGTTTGTTTCCTATTCCATTCTGTTCATCCCAATAATTTGGCGAATAACATATAACTGAAACTGGGGTAAATTCGTTTGTTTTTATACCCCAAACTTCTCTACTAGAACAATTAGATGTGAGCTTTTCCTCTATAGTAAACTGTCCATTCTTTAATGTAACTTCAGCTACTTGAACTTTTTCACCCTGACGAAGATCCTTTGTGTAATCATAAGAATATATCTGTCCATTAAATTCTATCTCAGCTCTAAATCCTGAATGTCCACCTCTGTTAGTGTAACAATGAACAAAAAACTTATAAACACCATCCTGCATTTTCGAAATATCTCCCCATGTAATATTTTCAACTGCTGGAGTATCTCTACTAGGATTTATAATATCTATATCAAGCTGTCCACCCAATCTTGAATAACTAGGTTTCCTACAGTTACTGTAAAAGATTTCATTTAGATTAGGTTCGATACAATGAGCATCAAGATCATTACCATCATATTCTCCTAAATCATTCCACTGAATACTGAATCGAAGTACTCCATCTACTTTACCACCAGCATTCTTTACATTCTGTTTGACCATCGAGTCAGTAACATTGCCCGTATATGCCCAGGAAAAATTATTATTCCATTTAAACATTGTCTTTGAGTCCTTGTTTACCGGAGCTATCAGCGACACAAAATTTTGACTATGTTTTCCTTCTACATATGCTTCTATTTCGGTTGCCGTTGGAACCACATCATTAATAAATTTTTCAATTCCAATTTCTTCTACTCTGTCGAATTTCTTCGGAGAAGATTTAACCTCTTTGCTTAATTCATCAAACAATGAACTACCACCCTGCACACGTTTTGCTGTATCTTTATTGCTAAAGATTATATTATTTACGGTAATATCATCTGCATTTGCATATCTTCTCTCTAATGAATCTAAATATCCAAGTTCTGTTATAGTCTTCTGTGCATCCTCAAGCATCTGCTTAGTAAAAATCGGCTTTGATCTCTTGTAATTTGCTGGAGCTGTAACCGCTTCATACTTCTTAACTGCCACTTCCAAATCAAGATTTTCGGAAATATCTATAAGTAATGTTCCTATCGCAGTATTACGGATTTTTGCAGTTGCAACATCGGTAACAACCGACTTCTCCCAAGCAAATAGCTCTTTCTGATAATCTGAAAGTGAGTCATATTCTTTCTTTAATGCTCTAAAATTCTGCACAACTCTCTTGTATTCGTCACCTTTATACAAGCTACCCTGATTAATCAGATCGAGTACGGTGTCAACCGCATCCATGGAAAGTTCATCAAGTGAACGCTTAAAAACATTTCTGACATCTCTATACTGACTACGTTCAGTATCAATCGTGTCATATCTGGATCTAAAAACAAACTTATCCGGAAGCTTACAATAAAAATGTTCCCACTTAATAAGCTTTCCATCTTCGCTCTGCTCCATATTGTAGTCTGTACCTATGTCTGCGAACTTTGAAATAAATATATCTGATATTGTCTTAGACTTTATATATTCAGAAAGCTTCTTTACAACCATGTTCCATTTTGGTTCAGTGGTTTCGAAATCCCATATTGATGTAACAACTCCATCTTTAATTGACACAACATTTCCAATGGATTTAATAAAATGTCTACAACAAGAGCAGTCATATTCTCTTCTTTGCCTAAAGATTTTGTTATCTTCTGATGGTATACTGTCTAAATACAGATTCCACATCTCATCTTTATCTACATCAACTACAAATAGACGTTCATTCTCTTCCGACATCTTTTTAAAATGATTCTCTAATCCAATTTTTACAACTTTAAAATCCAACATATTTAATTACCTCCTTTAAAAGACTCATTTTATCCTAATATTATATCTTTCGCATAATTCATAGTTACTGCATTAACCGCTTTACCAAAATAATGATTGCCAATAGTATCTGAAATACGTTCTAGTTCTTCTTTAACTATGTCATCATATATCCTCTTCGGTAAATTTCTTGCAACCACACTCATATCTTTAGGTTGAAGTTTCTCAGGAAGAATACCCTCATCAATCATCTTATGAATTTCTTTTTGTACTCTTGCCTTAGTAACTACTTCATTGGCTATCTCTTCCGCTTGATTCTTTTCCTCCTGATGCTGTGGATCAAGCACCTTTTTAATATGATTATGGGCTTTGGTTTCCATAAAAGAATCATTAACTATCTTGAGGTAAAATGGTCGCCTTATATCTGGACAATTAAGTTTAGATTGATTCTTTACCACAATACCTTCCTGACTATCTCCATAAGCCGGACTGTTAAGAAATGTACGACAATGATCCCAAGAAATAAATTCTCCCTCATATAAAACATGTATATATTCAAGTCCGTGAGTCTCTGCAAATTCCTTTACAACACTCTGTGGCAGCCATTCTTCTGTTTCCGTATCATACATATCATACACATACCACTTGTCATAAGCATCTGCGTTATACTTGACAGTATGTGATACCAACCATTCGCCAAAACATACACGTTTTCCTAAATCCCGAAACTTTTCTCTATCCAAAGTCTGCACATAATTCCAAAAACCACGAAGGGTATTTTGATAATTAAGTTCATTCTTTCGTGAGTAAGCGACAAGATTTCCGTTATCGTCTAAAGCTATAGACGCATTTGCGCCATCAACCTTTTCGGAAATTTGTATAATGTCTCCGGGTTTAAATGCCTCGGTATTACTCATTGTCAATTCAGAACCCTCATTTTCTATTATCCTTGATATATCCATAAAGTGTTTCATTCTTCACCATCCTTATCTGCATACCCCAATACCGCGATACCTACCAGCTCAAATTCCTTATCACTTTCCATTGAATATATATATGCCGTACCACGTTCAGGTATTGGTATTCCAATCATATATCTCACATCATCATCAAGTTTCTTTACTTCATTTATAATTCCCAAACAAGCTGCCCACTTATGATTTTCAGTAAACTGAACTACATCATTACGTCTATAGTTAATCATTTAATTTCCTCCTTTATTGTCACGATATCATAACGCGATATTTTTGTCAACTTTTAATTTTCTCCTTCATTTTCTACATATGTATATGTTTCCGTACCATACCACTCATTGCTTACAGTAATCACTGCGTTTCTCACCCAGAGTGGTTCACACTTCCCTTTAAACCATTCTATAATCTCAGAGGTGCTGTGGTGATCTCGTAGATCTCCAAATATAGAGATTGTGTAACGAGCTAAACAGTTACCATTTGGATTTATCCATATACTTTTCTGAAGACTACCTTCGCTACCCATAGGTAGGTATTTATCCGGATTTGCTTCGGCATCCTCCCATATCTCGCTAGGTGACTCCCATAAACATTCTTTACCGATCTCTTTATCAAAATCTAAATCTGCTATACCATCAACTCTTATAATTCCTGCTACGTGTGTCCAATTACTCATAGTTATTCTCCTTTAATTATGGTTGGTGCATCAGTATGTGTGATTGTTGTTCTTAAAATTTTTATATTGTTAATTATATTTGCTTCTGTATATGCATAAACCTCGTTTATTTTGCTTTCATCGATGATTCTTCCGTGATGTTTAGGGAGCGGCGTACCATGACGAACAGCGTGAAGCACATCTGTAACATGGGTTCTATCGTCCATATACTTCTTATAAATTTCATCTGGTATCTTAATTACTATCTCCATCTTCCCACCTCATTTCAAACATCTGTGTCTCTGCTCTCTTAAATCCACATTTCTCGTATACATGGATTGCTCTCGGATTATCCGACCTCACCCACAAAGAGTTATAACCATCTTTTACAAGTGTTTTAACCGCTTCAGTTCCATATCCCATATTCTGATACGGTTCAAAGATTACAAGTCTTGAGATCTCCATACGCCCAGGACACAACTCAACTGTCCCTACTTTTTTATCGTCAACAATGATATCATACTCCATATATATATCATCTTTAACTATCCTCATCAGCATTTACCTCCTGAATATAATCATGTAAAGTATCAATAAACCACTTACCGTCATTATCTAAACCTTCCGCTATCTCCATAAGCTGAATATATGTTGCCGTTCTCGTTTTATCTTTAGACCATTTTCTAAAAGTTTGTCCAATCCTCTCAAGTATTTGTGCTTGATAAGCTGAATCATTAGCAGTAAATTCATCAGCTATCTCATCCCAATCGGCTTTGTAATCAAACTCATGTTTAATCTTCATCAGCGTTTACCTCCCTTGCTTTTAACTTCGCCCATCTATACCAACATAATGGTTTTTTGTTATCACAATATTTCTCACAATAGTCATCTGTCATAATCAAATCTTCACAACAAACATCTATATCTGTATCAACAAGAAATTGTCCCAATATATCCAGAACTATCCTAGATTCTTTCAACTCTTTTAACCACTCTGCAATCTGGTGGTAATCGACAGCACATTCTTGGCAATCAGTAACTACCAATCGTTCGGCTATTCCCTCAAAATGCTCAATTGTCTCATCAAGTGTCATAAGCATTTACCTCACTGTTCTCCATAACTTAATAAGCACTTATTTATTGCTCCTATCAATTCAGACCCCTTTACTGTATATCGTTTTCCTTCAATTTCTAATTCCACCATTGTATCAGAATAACACCACGCATTATGTACTTTGATTTTTGGTTGTGATGGATTAGAATAATCATTTATTTCACAAGTTACGGTCATCAGCGTTTACCTCCTTCAATATATCCAATGCTTGTTCCATACCACTTGCTAATATAGTTTCGCCACGCTCTCGGTATGCCTGGCTGCGCATCTTTATTTTTTCAATCCCTTCTTTGTATCTGATTGACTCCTGCCAGCTATTGTTGATTAGGTATTGACGGTCTTTATAAAACTTTAACTCTCTCAGCCACTCTGCAAGTTGTCGGTATTCTTTGGCACATTTAATACAAGCGTTATACTTTCTTCCACCACCCTTTACATTCTTATCAGGTCTAGGATAGCTCTTAGCATTGTTCTCTTTTTCTTCTGCTGCTTCCTCGCAATGCTTAATTGCTTCGTCAAGTTCGAATGTCATTCGCTCTCACCCCCCTCGTCTATTCCATTTATTGATCAACTTTCTTTTCGCTTTTGCAACTTCATCAGGACAAAATTCTGGAAGTCTTGAAATGTTTTCTTTAAAACCAATACCGCATAAAGGACAAGTAATTTGATAACCATTACTTGTAAAAGTAAAAGGATAATTAACTACGAAATATTTAATTTCCACAGATTGTCCGCAAAATGGACATGTTTTTAAATCTTCTATCATTCGCTTTCACCCACCTTGCAACTTTCTGCCAATTCCCAAAAGTCTCGCCTGTTATCAAACCCATGCACACATTCATTACAAGGATAATCATCAGAAGGTGTATCTCCATGCTTGCATCTTCCGCAAGTATGATATCTTTCATCAGCTATGATTTCTTCTGCTGTCATATTCATTCCTCACTTTCTACTAATAGCAATGATAACCTCAGCTACATTATCGGAAGGCTCGAAATACTTGGCACAACTAATTCCTTTTATATCCCTAATATAATAATCTAATTCTCCATCTGTTACTGTTAATATTATTTTGTCACCATAAAGTAACTGCATATCCTCTAATTGTTTTATTAGTTCTTTTATTTTCATTTTTATTCCTCATTTTCTGCCAATAAAAATACTCGCTGTGATCGTTGGTGTTCTATCTTTATCATCAACTTCATAAGTTATATTTTCTTTAACGCTCTCGAACAAATCTTCTGCAACTGCTTGTTTCGCACGTTCAATAACTCCCTCAATATCTGCCATATATACAGGAATTATTCTCTTTGCTGTTAATTCTTGAAATTGCATTGTGGTATATGTTGCAAACTTTGGTTTATTATATGCATCATAAAGCTCTTGCATGGTAGGACTGTCTGCAATAATTCTTCGCATCAAATTGTTATCAGATTTAAGAGTGTTTATTTTCTTTTTTAGTTTTTTCGCCTTCTGTCTTGCGTTCATGCATTACTCTCGCTTTCTGTCTTTACATTCTTTTCTGTATCGTTTAGAATATTTTTCTAAAATTTCATACAAGGCGATTTCATTTATTTGTGTTTGTCCTAATGGATCAACTACATACCAATTTTCGCCTAATAGATAATCAATTATAAATCGTCTAAATTCTGCATCAGATACACCGACACCAAATATATTATCTTTATCCGTCCGATTCTCATATCGTTCATCTATAAACTCTGTGAGTTTCATTATCACCCCTCACTTTCTACCTTGTGCAATCTCCATAGCTTCATCAATTGAAATATCAAACATCTTTTTAAAAGTTCTTGCTGATACTCCATAATATTTGCGAAATGGGTAACCATAAGTTGCGGGTAGTTTATCTGCTTTAAATTTTATGTTTAACTCAAACCAGCTATGACATTGTGAGTTAAAATGCTCTAATGCTTTTTCTTTATTTTCATGTACTTTTAAATCAGAAACATTTTCTCTCAATAAATCATAGTAAAAAGTAACGTACCTCATTTATTCCTCACTTTCTACTTTTCCATCTTCTTTTACACTCCACCCAACCGAATGTTTTTTATAAATGTCGTTCAATTCAAGAATTTTATCTTTCTTATCATTCAGATATTCCAAGATTTTACTTTTAAATTCTTCAGACTCTATACATTCAGCATCCTTCATTATCTTCTCAAACTCATATTCACAATCCTCAGAGTTGATTAGATCCATAACCGATTCCGGTCTATCTACAACTAAAAAGAATATAAATAATTCAATCCATAAGTCATTCATTCTTCGTCACCTCGCATATCTGCACCACAGTTAGGGCAATACTTCCTGAAACTATCATAACCATACTGTATCTCACCACATTCAGAACACTCTTGACCACTTCCTGTATCTATCCACTTCCCTACCTTCGGCTGTGGTGTTACTGATGGCAAATGTTTAATTTTAGTAATAAATGCGCTATATCTGTTTTCAATAATGTATGAATATTGCTCAACAAGTCCAATAACCGCTGCTCTGCTGATACAATCCTCAGATGGTTTTAACTCGGTTGTAATTGAGTTATAACTCGGTGTGATAGATGGAGCATCTTCAATAAGTGATCTAAACCATTGATAATCTCTCACTTCTTGGAATGCTTCCGGCGAATCATTCCAATTAAATGGCTCTTCTCCTAATTCTTCCAAAAGTGCTTCTCTACTAATACAATCTTCGCAAAGCTGAAGCTTCACAGATAGTTTTTTGTGTGGTTGAACAAAGTCAAGTTCCTCATATATATCATCAAATTGTAGTCCTGTCGGCTTACTTATGGAATCTATGTAAGCTTTAGTTGATTTACGTTCTTCTTCTGTAGCATCACGCATACCATCGCAAGTCTGTTGCCCTAATGCCCTTACAATACACTTAAGACTTAAGTATGCAACTTCCATTTGAGTTATATTTAATGATTGATTAAGGTCAATATGCATATCGAGCAAATCCATTATTCGACTTAAATCTTTAATCATTTCTTCATTCGTCATCAGCACCCTCCTCATCTCCTGATACTACATTGACCCATTTAATTATGTCTATTTCTCTATCTATTAATTCAATAGCAAAATCTATTGCTTCGGTTGTTGATTCTAATAATGCGATTTTCTTCTTGAATGACTCAAGACTGTCCTTTGTATCGTTCAATTTCTTTATATAATTAGCATCAACTTTATTTACTGAGTAGTTATCATTTTCCATTCTTTCTTCCTCCCTTTTGTATGGTTCACAAAACATTCTATCTAATTTCGTGACAAACGGATAACTTCCTCCTTGTACCGAACACTTCTTTGATTGACACAAGTTGTTTTTTTGACGTACCATAAGCATTCTTTACACGGATTCCGTTTAAATCGTTCGATGATTTTCATTCTTCAACACTTCCTTTAATTCTTCGACTTCTCTAGTAAGTCTGTCTATGCAACCCGGCAAGTCACCAATAGCGACGATCGGTCTTATATAGAAAAAGTATAAAAATAATAAGACTAGAATTGAAAAACAAATTAATTGAAAAGTATTCATTCCTCTACCTCCTCTACCTTGCACCCTTGTTTCTCTAATATCTCTAGTTTTGCAAGTGCCAACCCTATTGACTGGCAAATTCCATAGCTTAGTTTATCCTTAAAGAGATTGAAGTCCTCGATTGCTATCTCCGAAAAGTTATCATTCCAATCGAATGGTGCTGATTTAAGTTCCATTTCTCCTACTTTCTTTTTTGCTTTGGCTATCACTTTTTCTAATTCTGCATCAGTCATTCTCATCACCACCCCACTTTCAATATTCAATATACTTATATGATTCTGCAACTTTATCACTATGCATCCAGTTCGTAAATAAATTATTATTCCAATATTTATAGTCGTAAGCTTCTTGATTCCATTTTGCTATATCTTTTATTACATCAGACTTGGAAACATCTTCATACTCGGAATTAACAATCTCTAATCTCTTTTGTAGGCTTTCATATCTGATCGTATTTCTGTTTATTTTTCTGGTCGTCATAGTCTGTTGGCATAATATGGTTACTAAGCAAACAAACATTGCTATACATCCAATTATGAGTATTATTGATCCATAAAATTCCATATCATCGTTCTTCTTAGTCATCATCCAACGACCTATGATTATTAAAACTAAAACTATTAAAGTTATTAACATTTTTCTACCTCCAATCTTGTACCGCATTTTGGACAGTAGTTATACTGCCACAGGAACATCTTCTTATAATTACAAGTGCTGCATATAGTTCCACCTATCCATTTCCCTATTGGTTGTGCTTGTTCACAAACGCTATGTATCATCATAGTGTCTGGAAAATATACAGACACCGTCTTCTCAATCTGCCAATCCGGAACATCTACTCTTATTATTGCTTGCATGATTAATCCTCCGTTCTGAGTGTAAAATAATCTCTATAACTCCTCTTGCATTCATTGCACGGATACTCGCTCGCCAGAGTAGTGTGATTGTTGCACATATCGCAGTTATAGACATCTCGTCTGTACTCTTTCAGTTCCGTTACTATTTTTTGTAATTCCTCTACTATATCTTCCACATTCATCCTCCTATAAAATCACAATTTGATATTACCATCTAACTCTTCCTATATATGTATCATTACAATAATTAACATATGGATCGATTGTATATTCCAAATTTACTTCTCCAGGCTCATATCTATAAGGGTTTTTATCTGTAGAACATTCATCGAATACCATTCGTGGTACCCAGTCTTTTATTTTTTGAAAATCATTATGAGTACAGTAAATAACTCGTTTCTCTTCATCAAATAAGATTTCACCATCTTGCTGCGTATTGATTTCCTTATAACCATATTTCTTAGCCCATTTTTTATTAATACGTCTTTTTTTATGCTTACGAACTTGAACATATTTAGTTGTTACAATAACGTTAATTCCATTTAAAAACACATTATCCATTACCATATTTATACCCCTCTATTTTAGCTCCGCAATCTTTACATTCGCTCTGCTTGCGAGGATTTTCAATTCCATACACATGCCAACCACCACCACATACCGGACAAATCCATACCGGATCTCCACCTGGGGTTATCCAATTGTGTGAATTGTCTTTTACCCATAATAATTTATGACTCATATATCTCCTCCGTTGTACCGTCTTTCCAATAATAATTCTTACGAATTTTACCGTTTCCTTGTATTGTTTCGACGCAATAGCAATTCTCTTTTGCCTTATATGTCAGCACATTTTCACCGCGGTCATTAACCGCCGATACCACTTCTGTTGTGTCTCCGAGTAAATCTCGAAGGTAGTAATATCCAATCATTTAATTTTCTCCTTATTATCCACCTATCTCTACCTCCTTAAATCCAACACCGTCCACATAGAACCAAAATCTCTTTTCGCAACTACCAATAAGACAGATAAGGTCGGATACCGATATAGATGCAGCGTGATAATCTTCTGGTTGATCCAGATTAAACATCTGAAACAGTTCTTCTAAGAAAACATCTACATCTTCGATCTCCCTATCTATCTTACCGGCGTAAACCAATACATAATCAAGTATATCTACTGGCTTTGTACACCAATCCAGGTGCATGAATTTATTTGGATGTTTTGTAGGCAATTGCCATACTTCGTATTTCATGTTTAGTTTTCTCCTTATTAGATACTTAGCTTTGATATTTGGCTTATATCTTTATACTGAATACTCTGCTGATACCCCTCTTCGTACTTTACGTTGAAGAAGTGTGGATAGATTCCAACCACTTCTGCTATTTGACTTTTTCTGCTGTCATGCGTGAGGTATGCCAGATCAGCAGCTACAACTACCATATCACCAATTCTTAATTTATTCATATGCATTTACCTTCCTTTCCTTTATATGGAGAACCCCTACGGTCAGAGGTAGATGGTTTTTACCGTAGGGGCTTGGTTGTAATGAGTAAGATTTTTTGTTTTTTGTAATTACAATATACCAAACGATTTCACTTTTGTCAACATTTAATTTTAGCCTTTTAGTATAAGTTATCAAGTATGCTTGCTGCCTCTCTCTTTTTACGCTCGGAAACTGCTGCGTATCTCTTAGTATTCTCTATATTTTTATGACCAAGCTGCTGTTGTACCAAGTATATATCTCCGGTTTCCTCATAAAGTCTGGTTGCACAAGTTGCTCTCATCTTATGCGGTGTAATTTTCTTCCCTGTTTCTTCTGAAAGCTTTTTAAATCTGTTTTCTATAGCTCGAACCGATATCCTATGATTACCTTGACAAATAAATAATGCTTTTTCATTTTTGTCCACCATCTGCTTTCGATCATTAATCCATTTTTTTAAAGATAATATAGTTTTATCACCTATATATATAACTTTTTGAACATCTCCTTTTTCTGTAACCATTATATATTTTTCTTTTAAATTTATATCATCAATATCAATCCCTACTATAGCACTAATTCTTAAGCCGGTTGTAATACCTAGAGTTATTATCGCTATATCTCTATTTACCCATTTTTTCTGAGTGGCTTTGGCTTTATAAGAACCAGTTCCTTTTTTTATATTATCCACAATAATATTTAAGTCATTATCAGTAATAGTTGTTATACGATGTTCCTTATTATCTCTTGGGTTTTCTATATTAGCACATGGATTCGATTTTATTATCTCATTTTTTAATAAAAATCCAAAATATCCATTGATTGCCGCCAATTGTGCGTTAAGATACATCCCTGAATTCTCTTTTCCGTTTTCATTATATTTGATTTTTTCCATATACCCATCAATATTCATTGGTTTAATTTTAATATAATTCTTTATAATATATGGATTTAGTTTTAGTTCTGTTTCCATATAATTAAGAAATTTTGATACATATCTAGCATAAACCATTTTAGTATAAGATGTTTTTCTTGTTAAACTATTAATATACAACATTAATTCATTAGGATATTCAGCCGCAATTCTTTTTATTATTTCATAATTTTTCTTATCAACATCATCTCTGGCACACATATAGTTTTTCTCCTTTCTAGTTAATATTTTGTAAATTTTCTATAGATTCATCTATATTATCAACTGCTTCTTCCATTTCGCTTATATTTTCTTCCATTTGTTCCCCGCGCATTGTTTGTTGTAATCCTTCTGATAAATTATTAAAGCCACTTTCTTCTTCGTTCATCGCATCCATTATAATATCTTTAGCTTCCTCTAATAACGACAATGCTTTTTCAATTCGTCTTCTTCTAGATTTATTCATTGACCTTTCCCTCCTCTATTAATCTCATTCTTATTTGTTTTATTCTTAAATCATTTTTATAGTTTCCTTCAATAATATTTTTATCATTATCTATAAACAACGTATTAAATCCAACATGTTTCAAATAAAAATGTTCTTCCCACCACATAAAGTCATGATCTTCTTGAGGTATATTAACTAATGCTTTCTGTCTTTGGTTAAATACTTCAATTATATCTTCCACTGAGAGTTTTCCCCACTTTTTACACATATTTTCCTCATCCTGTAATCTAACTAACTCTCCTGATATAATATCCATATAAAAACCTAATCCATTTATGCGGACTGTTATGTAGAATTTTCTTGTTTTTATATCTCGATATGTCGGTTTAATTGATATTGTTTTCGCATTAAATCTCTGTAGTCTATTATATTCTTGATTCTCTTCATAATGCACAGGTATAACAGTTTTTCCTTGTTCTTTTGCTTTATGCTCTTTAATGTTTCTTTTTTCTTCTGAATAATTTTTATACACGTCTCCATTATAAACATCTTTTAATACTTCATCTCCATTTACAATCGTCCTATACACCTGTCTATTATTAGATACCAACGTTTCACCTTTTGTGCTATAATATGTTAGATTTCCATTTTTGTAAGCTCTATCTCGCGCATCTTCATTGTCTATCTCTTCTTTTATTTTTGCCACGCCAAATATAGCACGATTAAAAATCAAATAAAAAATTCCAAACATCTCTTATTCCTCCTCTCTCTTGTTATCCCATTCATCCAATATATCCCAATACTCTTCAAATCTATACTTCCGTATCGGCATAGGTTTATGATTATCAAAAAATAGTACCAAAGCTGGCTTTATTAAATTCCATCTTGGTACTACTTGGTAGTCGGTTAAATGTCCTTCGGCTATAAGTTGTTTTGCTTTTGCGTGATAATTATAATACATTAATTATCCTCCTTAAATTCCATTTCACTATATTCCCAATCGCTTACTCCTTTTCTATATCTCAAATGTGCCCACACGGTCACATTCAGCTTCCATTCGAGCATAATCATTTTCGGTTAATGTTGTCCCATAGGCGGTTCTTTCACCTATAGATACACTACCCACTTCATCACTATTATTTGCAAAGGTATATATAGTACCGTTCGCAAATACCGTAGTAAAACCATTGGCTACCTCATATCTTCCTCTAATTTTCATAATTCATACCTCCTTACTTCCTTTGTGACATATTTAGCAGATCCTTTACTAAATTTTCCATCTGCATCGACTGTTTCCCTTGTGACTTCATATATGATTCCATCTTTCATTATTATCCTATATAACTCTCTATGTGGGAATTTTCCACCGTCATCACTTATCATATATATGGGGCAAATTACCACCTTATCTATATCTTTCTGCCACACCTTAATATTACTATCTTTAAGGATAGCTTTCGCTATCCTTTGTTTATCACAAATGTTCATATTTATTCTCCTTTTATTATATCATCTATCTTCTATCTTGCCAGCAACTTTTTCAGCTCTCTTTACTTTTGCTGCGAATACTTCCTTGCTAATACCGAGCATCTGCTTATAAATATCTAAATCATTTTCCAGGAGAGCTAAATTATTTTTAACTACATTTCGCTTATCTTCTAATGCAGTACCTCTATCAGCAAAATGCTGCAGAGTATACTTATAATCAAGGATAGCGTTGATTGTCCGGCACATATCTCTTACAACCAACTCTCCTCTCTCTTCTACGGTTCTATCACTGTTTGCGATTATCTGAATCATTTCGTTATAATCTCTCATCTTCACACCTCTTCCTTTTTTAATCCAATCATTATTAACATTATTATTGTTGCCATACATATCCTCCCTTACTCTGCAATCTTCTGTGGTTCTACGCCATTTTCTCTACATATACTTGCTACTTCTTCGTTACTAAGTTCCCTTATAATTTTCATTGATCCACATATAATCCAAGGATCCATCTGCTTACTATTCGTTTTATACAGATAGTATCCATTAACCGGAAGATGGTCGAGACAAGCTCTCTTTGCTGCCCACTTGCCAGCTTTCCAACCATTCTCTCTTGCTTCTGGCTGATAATTAATTTCTGTACTATATTCAACCTCACACCATACCGTATCAGGTCTCTGTGCAAGTGTACCATCTTCCATCTTCTTACCTATCCAATCTGCTTTTGGAATTTTACCCAAGTGAAGACCCGGACGGTAAGCAAGTGATCCGCCACAACCACTTGCCTTTACTCTGCCGTCTTCTCTTCTCTCACCCTCTACCGCATCAATCCAAACTCCTATTGGCATTGGTGTATTTGCTTCAACATAAAGCGGATAAAGGTTACCATCTTTCTTTTTTCTAAAAAGTTTATAAGCTGTTGCCATAATTAATTTCCTCCTTTATTAATGTTCAAAACAACCAGTGCATTTACTACAATTACTAAAGCACTTTTTACACTTGTCACAAGTTACTGCGTGATTCATCTTTCCATTTTCATCGTAAGCACCACACATACTTGTTATTTCAATTCCCTTTGAATAATATTTTTCTCTTGTCCATTCATTATCTACTAAAACAAAAGCTCTGATCTGCGGATGATCTTTCATTTCCAAATACTCTTCAATACCAAGTTGATGCCAAACTGATATATTAATGAAGAAATTCGATGGAACAATTCCGTTAATCAAAGCTTTTCTAACTGCTTTATAATTCTTTGTATATACATAGAAGATTGTCTCCGGATGTCTTTTCGCTAACTCACACCACAGTTCCAGATCTTCATAACAAGTAAATTCTCCGCTTTCATTTATTCTTACAACACCAAGCTTTTCTCTCATCTTTGTAAGCTGCTTATCTAACGAAAGAAGAAGATCTTTTCTAAACATTGTCATTGCTATAGTTCTATATGCATGTCCAAGCTTTACTGTACAAGGATTTTTCTGTATATCACCAATAGTTCCGTCTTCGTTTCTATTTGTATGCATTACATACGATTTAGCTACATAACAAGCCGAACACTTTGGATTATCAGGATTAAAACAACCTTGACAATACTGTCCACAAGTTCCCTTTACTGTTACATCAAGTTCAGGAATATACCAGTCACAACTTCCAAAAAGCATTGCCCAAGAACCCATATTACCAAGCTTTACATTGTCAGCAGCCGTTCCTTTCTTAATCTTTGCTTTTTTAAGAATTAGCTTCTTTAACTCCTTAAACTTTTTACGTGTTTCCTCTACTGTGTTCTTTCCCATATTTCTTTTCTCCTTTCCATTAAAAAAGCAACTCCGTCGAGTTGCCTTGGATTACATCTTTATTCCGTTCTTTTTAAATTCCCTCTGTACTACATATGTGCAGCATGTTTTCGGTATTGCTATCGTATTTCCTTTATCATTCTCATAAATGTGATGACCATTAAATCTAACCTCTCTGTATCCATTATCCTTAAGTATCTTTGCTACTTTGCGGTAAGGGATACTTCCTTTACCGTGGCTCATATTAATTTCCTCCTTTACATTAGTGTTTGTAGAATTATTCCCCATCCTTTTTGATACTCAACTGCATCTTCATATCTACCTTCGTATGCATCTATATAATGTTTATATTCGTCAAGTCCACCGAAGAAGTCACACACTGCTTTAAATGCATTTGCCTTATCTTCTTCAGTAATTTCTATTCTATCTCCCTCAGATCCGTCAATTCCGTACTCAAACCACAATCCCTTAACTCCATCAGTATCACATTCAAGATAGAAGTTATACCAGTTTTCATCATCATATTCATATGAATCATCAAACAATGGTAAATAACCTTTTGCTTTCTGTATGCGGTCAGCTATTGAGTTAAGTTCGTTTGTATCATCAAGCAAGATATCATATGGGTTATATCCCATATTTGCTGTTTCGTTTATATAAAACTTCATATGTTACCCTCCTTTATATGAAATCCGAAATCGACATCCCTGGAGCGTTCCATGGCGATGATGGACTATAATCTCCGTGTGTTGCGCTTGGACAATAGTAGTCATCATCTTCTCCATCATCATACTCATATCTACTACATTCCTTTGCAGTTTCTACGTGATCACTACTCATTTCATAATCCATACAATATTCGTAATCACCCCAATGTTCATATCTGCGGTTCTTACAATTACTACATGTTATCTTTGCCATATTTACTCCTCCTCTTCTTCTTCGTTATATTCTACAACTTCTCCAGTTTTCCAATTATATACATCTATCTTGTGGGTTTCGTTTGTCCATTTATTATGATATATTCTTTCGCCTCTTAACATATTTAATCTCAGTTCTGTTATAAGTTCTTCCCATGTGGTACAATATCCACAATCGTTCGCATCAGCCGTACTTGCGATTGAGTCTTCTATAGATTTATCATATCCAAGTACTTCCATTTCAATCTCGTTAAACATAGCTTTCCATATGTCATTAATTGGTTTTCCATACTGTGCGAAAATATCGAGTGTATTCATAAGCGTACTATACATTGCAAATCTAAATTCAGATTCCATAAATTCTTTACTCATATTTATTCCTCCTCTTTATTATCGGATTCTAATAATTTAATTATCTCATTTACTAATAATTCTTTTGCCTTCTTAAATTTTTTTGAATCATATATTCCATTTTCAATATCAAGTCTGTCTTGAATATCATATATTATTTCATTTACTGCTTTATCAAGTCTATTGTTTATAATGTTTTTAAAATGTATTGGCTTACTGTATTCATCTATTTTTGTATGACTCCAATCAATATAGTCACACAGATTTCCCCATATACCATCGAATTTTTCGTAACCATCTGTAATTCCTGGTTCTTTACAATCATATCTTATACAGAAATCATGAAATGCATTATCTAATTCTCTTTCGTCAACATCTATATAATGTCCACTGTCATAGTCAATCCAAAATACTGCAAGATCATTATCATCACATCCATCGCCAACTCCCATTTCTTTACAAGTCTTCCTTGTATCAAAATCAGTTACGCTCCATCCTATATTATCTGAGATAAACCACATTCCATTATCAAGTTCCCCAAGTACTGCTATACAACCACCGCCAGTACTAAATGCTCCACCATGTAATATTTTCATTTACATCGCCTCCTTTACTCTTATATCCCATTCCTCTCTTCTCCTTTCTTTATAAGAGAACGCCGAATAGCCAAGGTTTACTTGACTACTCGGTTGCCTTATGCTAATCTGTAGTTGTTAACCAAGATTAGCAAGAGTTCCATTGAGTTCATTATCATCGCAACTGATAATGAACTCTTTTCCTTTATAGATTTCCCAATGTTCTACAACACCGTACTCATCTACAACAGGAATAAGTTTGTACTCCATAAGCGTGTCCTCCTTTTATATTTCAATCTCTCTTTTGAGATGATTGATCATTTCTCTTCTCTGCGCAGTCAAAACAAAATACACAACTACTACACTGTTTGTTTGTTGGTGACTGATTACCGAAACAATTCGGTGGTTTAATTGATATTGTTATTGTTTTCATTTTAATTTTCTCCTTTAATATATTTCATCTGATATTTTTACTACATTATATCCATTATCAAACGGACATTTTTCATATTCAATCTCCTTTAGTCTATCGTGATTTGCATATTTGTTAATTCGTAACTTATAACAGAAATCTTTTGCTTCTTCAAAGTCATCAAAATATCGTATGATACTATAGTCATGCAACAGCTCTTCAATAACCGCATATCTGTATTTTGTTTTTTCCATATCCTTATCTCCTTTTAAAAGTATTCTTTTATCGTTTACCTAAAACAACTTCAAGTGTTGCTATGTCACCATCAATCATTGTTCCATGACTAATAACTTCCATATTGTTCATTTTTCTTCTTTTAACTTCGGTAGTCGGTTCTATTTCAACACCATCTTCGTCAACATATTCAACACAATCCGCAACTTTCCACACCATTGTATTTTTAAATTCTTTTAATTTCATATCTTTATCTCCTTTGAAATTTACTTTTTATCTGTGTGTTTTAATCCACTTTTTATAATTGTCTACAAATACAATGTCGCCGTCTTCATCTGTCATTTGTACTAAAGCATCCTCATCAACCTGGGCTAATTTCACTAAAACTTTTTTTACTCCGTTTGCTTCCTCTTCTGTTAATGCTATTTTAAATGGTTCCATATAATCGTTTACTTGTATCCAATAGTTTTCCATATTCATCGCCTCCCTTATGAAATTCAGCTTTCATTTAATAATTCAATCCCATACATTATCGTTTGCAAAACTTCCTGTTGGATCAACATCCTCTACACAATAATATGCATTATCTATAGGGTCTTCCTCAGTAATTGTATCTTTCTGTCGATTTGCATTTCTCTTACTTCTGAAGACACCAAAACTACTTAGTATCATATCATCCGTTTTTGATCTTGCTAACACTACATACTTCATAGCATTATCTCCTTTCAAACCAGCTTTCATTACGCTACAATTTTAATATCTTTTATCCAACTGAATGGTATTACATAACCATCACAAGTAGTGGATAATCCATATAAAAATCCGTTATCAAGAACTTCGTTTACCTTAAATCTGCGTTCAGCATTTGGAACGTTAGAAATAGGTGTTATCTCTACCATATCTCCGGGTTTTACAAGTGCTATAATTGTTTCTTTAATCATATTGTTATCTCCCTTCAAATCTGTTTTTATTTATTTTTATCGTTTCAAATCTATACATATTCTCGTCACACTTCGGGCAGTAAAACGGATACTCTCTGCGGAGTCCTTTACTCGTTTCTCTTTTGACATATGTATTACATCTGATACATTTTCTATGTGTTCTCATTTGTTTTACCTCCTTATGAAACTCTGCTTTTATTAGTTGGAACTTATTGGTGGTTCACCTTTTTTATAATCACCATATTTCCACGTTGCTTTCCATTCTGACCCTATTACTTTAACTCCAAGTCCAGCTTTATTTATTACTCTTGCAAGTTCATCTGCGTCTGTATCTCCATCAATATCAAATGAGTATTGTCTTATATATCTTTGATTATCAATGGCTTCATTAATTCTACACTCTTCTATAACACCATAATCGTTATCTAAATCTGATAATCTAACTATATATTTCACTTCGTCATTCGGATCAAAATCATTTTGGCGTTCTATTGCTTCCTCTTCACTATCTGCCCTTATTATTCCTCTGTATCCTTCTTCCGTTACATATGCAAATACATAATCTAATACGTTCATATTGTTACCTCCTATCAAAAAGTTATTTTATTTATTTCTCTTGTACCATTCGTCAACCCATTGTTTTGCTTTTTCAAATGAACCGACAGTACAAATCAAATGCTCTCCATTTCCATCTGAATTTTTATAAAATATGTTATAACTAATACCATCATTACATTTGTATAAAATAAATTCTCTATATGGCATTGCTTTTACCTCCTATGAAAACATTATTTTATCTTTCTAATCCTTTCATAAACTCCTTTACGTTATAATCTACTATCGCATCATCTTTAAGTTTTATTGTTTCGGAATATCTCCAACCAACATCTGTTGCGTTGCTATGAAATTCACCGCCATCTACATACTCGTCAGCAAATTCCTTTGCTTCTTCCGGTGTATCTGCTTCAATGTCAATATAAAGATAATCAATACTTTCTACACAAACTCTGTACTTTGCCATGTTGTTTACCTCCCTAACCCAATGTAATATTCCAAATCTCCCTTTAATGCATCAAGAGTACTGAGAAAATCTCGATCTTCCCAATTCTGTTTTCCTAACATATAATATTCATCCTCATCTTCGTCATATCTAAATTCTATTTCGTCCATAAACTCATTTAACACTTTGTATAATTCCTTTGCTTTTTCTGTCCACATATTACACCTCCCTTAAAAACCTTGTTTTATTTAGTATTCATTATTCATTTTCCTTAAGTATTTCTTCAAGTAGTGCTACGCCATTTGTCAAAGTATCAAGCAACGGTTCAACGCTTTGCAATCCAGTTTCTTCATAAGCTCCAAAAATATTACTCATAACAGATATTGCTTTTTCAATTTCTTTGCGTTCCTTTTCGTTTATTAATATTCTTGCAAATATTTCACCAGTCATATTCATTCTCCTTTCAAATCTTGGTTTTATTTACCATGCTATAAAATCATTTCTACCACCACATCTTGCATAAATGTTTGGATACACTCTATACCCTGCATTTATATATTCTCTTTTTATTTCGTCATATAAATTATCATCGTAACAATCAAAATTTGTTTCGTTCCAACCACGTTTAACTGCCTCTGCTATCTTCTTATTAATATGTTCCATTATTTCGTCTTTCTTCTCTTGTCTCTTATCAATCATTTCCTTTGTGATTTTAAAAGGTTCAACCATATAACCACCTCCATCAAATATTCGTTTTATTCTTCAATAACTATTCTGTCATCGCCAAAAGATGTATATCCAACCAGTATAAGATTTCCTGTTCTTCCATCTAATCCATATGTTTCCATTGTCACATACCATCTTCCGTTCGTACAACTTGCATTGCGGTATGCTTGAAACTCCCACACTTTATCGGTATCATAAGCATCTCGTACTAAGAACCAATCCTTTGCCTTAATGTTTCTGATCTCTTCTTGTGTTGCTTTTCTATACATATCTCTTACCTCCCATTCATCTGTACAAACATCTTTACCTTCAATCAGATCGAGATACACATTAGTGTACCGATCCCTTTCACTTCCTTCGCAGCACATCATACCCTCCAAGTATTCATTGATAGCTGTTTGTCTACTTACATATTCCTTTTTCTGCCCATAGCATATTACTGTAACCATAGCTTAATTTCCTCCTTCCTTAAATTGTTGTTTTTATTTATGAGTTGCCTCATAATTTTCTATTGCCCATTTATTATCAGTTGCATATACTTCAGCTTCTGTTCGTTCTATATGTGAAAGTTCACGTTGAGAAGACTTAAATGGATTTCGTTTAGTTCCTAAATCACTTGCCTTACAAGTGTTTCTTCCGTCTGTTACAATCATACAATCAAAAAAACTATTTCCCATAATTACTACCTCCCTTAAAATGTGATTTTTATTTACACTTCTTTAATACTTCGTTCAATTCACTTCTTTTCTCTGCAATCTGCTTATCATATCTGCCATTACGATTGTTTTCGCACAACACATTGATTTCGTTATAAATTTGCATTACCTTATAATCCCAACAATTCATATCATCATCTCCATCAAATAATCCTTATTAATCAGTATCTCGTCAATGCGTTCATCCAATGGATCATATCCACTTTCGTCTTCTACTACCCATAACAACATATCTATCTGTCCAGCTATATCTTCAACAAGATTTGCTTTCTTAACAACTCCAATGTCTGCTTTTTTTGCTTTTCTGAAAGCTTCCATAAGGCTGTCAATTTTTTCTCTGATTTCTATTTCACTTCTCATTTGCTCTACCTCCTTAAAATCTTACTTTTATCAATAACCATAGTGGACTATATACACATCATCATAATCTGCAAATGTCCTCATAAATTCCAATAACAACTTAAATCTCCAATAATCATCGTTGTCTATAATTCTCTTTAGCATTTCAATTCCCTTTTTCTTGTCTGAAATATATTTTAACCTCTCTCCATATTTGTCTTCGATTACATCCATATATTTTTCTTCTTCCGTTTCAGGATCATATTCATACATGTAAATAGAGAACGGCGTTTCCGTATCAAACAATTTGCGGAAGGTTAGTACATCATCGTCATATCCCATCTTGCACATATCTAATGTAGCTATAATATCTGAATGATGTATACCCTCTGGAAAATTATATTCTTTTACTGCATAAAACTTACTTTCGTATCCCATATTCATTTCTCCTTAAAATCTTATTTTAATTACATATCTATCTCATCGTTTACCCAATATTCATAACCACGTTCCTTTAGAATTGTCCGAACATAATCTGTTTCCTCATAGAATACATACAAATTCTGACCAATCTGTTCAAAACAATATCCATTCATATCCAGGTGTTCACACAATTCATTTATATCTCCTTTGTTAATAGTTATCTTGTCATACATATTCACTCCTCCCTTGCTGCGTTATTCATAACAATATCATCAAACCACCTTGCTCCTATTTGGAATCTTGGCATTACAACAGCCATACTGTTTTCCATATCCTCTAACTTAATTGAAACAATATTGCAATCATCAGGATATGCATTATTGCCTGTTAATCCATATACTGTATTCATTGTTTTTCCTTTAATGATATATGCCGTTTCATTTATCATCGGAGTATACTGCTTAACCCATTCTATAAAATCTTTGATACTATCCTCGGCAAGTCCTTCAATAGTAAGTGCTGAACCTAAATCCTCAAGTTCCTTTAATGTTGTAAGTTCTGTATACATATTTCTACCTCCCTTTAAATAAATCCTTTCTTTTATTTACCACATATCATTTTCGCTAAACTGATTAATGTGTATAACGTCATCTTCTTCTGTTATATCCGTAAGACCATTTTTTTCAATTGCCTTTAACGCTTCTTCTTTATCCATAGGAACTCTATAAGTTGTTGGTGATTTCCAAGCGTAACCATATGTGTACACCAACGGCTTATTTGTATTCGTTATAAACTCCCTTATTTCCTTGTCTGTCTTTCGGTTTTCCTTATTAAAAAATCTATGCTTAAACATATTCATTCTCCCTTCTATAAAACATTCATTTCATTCTTCATCATCATCTTCTTCTTCGAATAATTCGATTACATCATCTAGCATATCTTCTGCTTCATTTCCATATCTTGGTTGGTTACATATCTCAATTTCTTTATCCTCAATATCTATATTGAGATATATTCCATAATCAATACCACCAGCGTTTATCACAATACGCCAATCGTACTCATAGTCAGGAATTGCGTTTTCCAATTTCCTTAAGCAATATGTCAATGCTGTTGGATCATCCTTGTTAATTTCAATTGAATAATATCTCTTTTCCATATTTAATCCTCCCCTTAATGTTTATCCACATACCCATCGTATTCAACATACCAACTTGGTTCGTCACATCCTACAATTTCAACTCCGTTACTCAACTGCATTCCCTCAAGGTAGAATCCTATATCTTCTACGCTCTCCACCTTTTCTTTTGCTTCCTCAATATTATCTGCGTTAACTGCTATCTCAACAGAAACCGTAATTTCTGCGGTTGCTTTAAACATTGCCATAGTTATTTACCTCCATTCTAAATCAAATCCCATGCTCTTAATGTACTTTCGATCTGTTCGCTTAACAGTCCGTAATCCATTCCATATATAATTGCTTCGCTTCCGTTTTCATCGCGGTCTTCATTAGGAATGTTGATGCCTTTCTCTTCCAAGAAGTCCTCAAAGATGTCTATAATCTGTCCTATAAATTCACATTTATCTTCGCTTGAAATAATCATGTTTAATCCTCCTATTCGTTATATACATATATACTTGCTTCAATCTCATTTTCATATAGTGTTCTCTGTACATACTCAAACACCGTTATATCTTCATCTGTATCGTGCCAATCATCAAGTGCCTTGTTCGCTATTTCCTTTGCCTTGTCATAATCTCTTGGATAAACTTCAATCATCATATCTATCCATTCATTCATCGTACTCCAGATATGAAATACTGTTTTCTCTTTAATGTCTACTGTGTTAATTGTCATTTGTTTCACCTCCTACCAAACATAATCTATAAACCGGTTTGTAATATCCTTGAATATTGCCGTACCACTATCACCAGTAATATTGACTCCGTAGTAACCGTGTGGGCAATATTCATCAGGTTCTCCGGTTCCATTTTCAAAAATCGGTACTGCATATTCCATCCCTTTATCTTCCATATAACGGATTTCCTTTAGTGCATTACCACGACCAGCATTGGCTGTAAGTCTGAGTGCTGCACATATTGCATTAAGTATCTCCTGTTTATTCTCCATTTTTAATTACCTCCAATTCTCCTCGCTTGCTCTCGTTATTATCTCCATATTTATCGAGTATTTTATAAATGCTTTCCATATCTTCCTCAGTAAATTGTGGTTCATAGTATTCCTTATCTCCATCATCGTGACGTAGCATCACGCCTATTACCTTACTTGCCATTTTAATTTCCTCCTTATCCTTCGTATCTATACAGCTTTAGGTTGCCTTTGCCACATTTCTTTATCTCTTCCGTTATGTAGTCATTCGTGTACCAATCGTTGTCATATACCCACCAACACTGTCCATCTTTTAGTTTGTAATTAACGGCGTTTAACATATCTGCTATGCGTTGTGCTGACTTTGTCGGTACAGCAATCATATTTCGCTTACTGTATAAAAACTCTTTACCTTTAACTGCGATTGCTATAAATTTTTGTGTCATAGTGCTACCTCCTTTAATATGCATAACATCTACATTTTGCTTTATAAAATTCTCTTACTGCATATTCTGCTTCCTTTTTAGTATTGACCGTTATTAAACTTTGCCATCTTTCATATGGCTCATTCCACCACATCAACCAATACTTTCCCTCATATTCACGGTTTGCTCCGTTCCAATTATCATTAAGGTGGAATTTAATTCCCTTATATGTAAAATCTCTATTCATCTTCATAATCCTCCATATATCCGTTACATCTAGCATATTCATCTACATCGTCTATATACTCTCGCTGATATGCTTCTATGTCGTTCTCTTCGTTCATTCTGTACATGATCCACATTGAAACTATAAAGCTTGTGTCTTCGCTTTCATAAAACTCTTCTTTTTCGTATGGATAAAAACTTATGAAACCATCATAACTACCGAATTTTTCCTTGGCGAATCGAAAGAATCCATCTTCGTCATTCCTTACATTTGCCTTTATAGTTTCCACATAATCATCAGGCATCTCTAATTCAAACTCTATCCAATCAGTACTGAAGTTGTATTCTCTTGGACTATGGAAACCGCCCATTATGATTTCCGTATATGGAATCCCCAAGTCGTCTAAAGCATAAGTGATTGCTCCCTTTGCCTTGTCAACTAATAGCTTCTTGAAATCTTCCCACATTTCTTCGGACACTTCGTGACACCATTCCGTTGCCCAATATGTATCCGGAATTACGATTGGGCAAATATCTGTACTTAAACTTACTAACATTACGCCACCTCCCTTAACCATTAAGAATCTCGTTTATATTTACATTGTATTTTTGTAGGTAATCCACTAACTTTTTATTTACCTCAACCAAATTTTCATTTTCTTTCTCCAACATATCAATCCTCTGATTCATTTCCCTATTGGCAAGGTTATTCATTGTGTTGCGGTATGTACCGATTGTATCTATAAATTCCTCATACCAGTTTCCGTCAGGTGTTTCTATGTGCATCCATAACTTACAGTCATATATACGACTTCTATTTACTCGGCATATTGTAAAGAACTCCATCGCTTCGCTTGCGTTATCAAACTCCTTTACCTTATATGCTTCCCAACCGTTTTCGTAGTAGTCTTTACAGAACAGATCCCACACCTTTGGGTCATCTATATATTCAACTGTATACTTTGCTTTCCATTTGTTTGGATTTGTGACAAAACCAGGATTCATATTTATACCTCCTATGCATAATTACTTTTCGCTTGATTATTTAACATATCAATCAATCTGCCTTTGGTTATTAGTTCATATTCCCTTGCCTTGCAGCCATACACATTTTGTGCATAACGTGGTATCTTAGAAAATCTTTTATAGATCTGCGTTATAACCTCATATTCTTTTCTATTGTCGTTTCCGTAACTCCATCTGTCGTAGTAATCTTCGGCACCATCTGTGAGTTCCTTTATCTCAAAGTGATTAGTTCCATCGTGATGTGAACAAGTCAAATACATATGACCGTTTTCATCATATATCTTTATGTAGTCGCAATCTTGAACTGCCTTATAATACAGTGTCCAAAAATCTCCTATATCGCCAGCTTTATAAGTACCATGCCACAATCCAACCTCTCCAAAGAAACCAACTGTTTTGCCTTTAAAGAAGTTTTCAAGCATTTCCTTTTCGGCATCCCAATTAGCTTCGTCTTCCCAATATCTCCACTGTGTGCGCATTTCATCTGTAATCTCTTCGTCTTCATCTACCCATTCGCATTCCCTTGCGATTGTGTCAATCTCTTCATCTGGATAATCATCCCATAAATCATAGTTGTTATATATAATGCGTTCCTTTGCTATTTTATTCATAATCCTCATCCTCCTCTTCATCATCCCATGGATTTGCAAACAGTATCTCTTGACACTCCATACAATATCCGGTTTTTATAAACTCCCTTTCGCTTGCCGATAGTGGTATATCTTGGATATAACCAATACCGTTGTCATATCTCATTATGGCAGGTAATACATCTTCGCTTACCTTAATGCTCTTCATAGCACCGCACATTGGACAAGTTCTGTTAATCTCTATCATTTCGCTTACCTACTCCTTTCAGTCGTGTTTATCTTCCTACCCATACATACCTATATCCTTCGTTTTCCTTACAGTACTCAACAGCTTCCTTTTCCGTTGGTACTTCAAAACCACACTGCCAAGTGTCAGAGTGCCAATACACTATCCACATTTGCCTTACCTCCTAACCCGTAAAGTAGTTGTACTTTGTACATCCATCTTCTGTTAACAAAAACTTTGGTATCTTTTTATATCTCAAAGGTTTCCGCACTTCTCTTCCAGTCTTTACATTCTTAGTTACTCTTATAAATCCCTCATTTCCGTAGTAGGAATAGTATGTGATTACGTTTCCCTTTTCGGAATATAATTCATATATTCCATAACGTTCGCAATATAGTAAAACTGCTTTTGTATTAAACATTTTATCTACCTCCTATTTATTTTCCGTTTATACCCACATTCAGGGTGGCAAGACTTGATTTGCCTTGCCACCCTTATATGGAGGCACAAACTATGCTATCGCCATATATCCCTTATTATCTATATAATTCGCTACAACAATCATACTTATGGTTTCCTTAGCCGGCATAAATCCAAACATAGGACAAGCTATTTCCGTATCATCATTGTATTCTGCAATATCTAACATTTGTCTTATCTGTTTTAACTTGTCGGTATCTCCTGTTATTCTGTAATAAATTTCCTCACCATCATCTTCAACAATGATTCCCTTGATTCTTTTAATATCCTCTTTCATTATCTAACCCTCCCAACTAAATTTACCTTTAAATGTTTTCTCTATTTCTATACTGTCTGTAGTGCTAAAATCTCCAATAGGTTTCCCTTTGAGATATATATTTCCTCGGTATATACAACCATTCGGATAGAAGAATACGTCTATACCATCACACTCTTCTACCTTATTTCCGTACCACATATCTATAATCATAGTTCCCTTCTCCCTTTCTCTTACACTACACAATCTAATTCATAATCATAGTTAACTTCTTTGTAATACTCTGCTCTTGCAGCCCTATACGCCTTCTTTTGCGTTTCCGTAAATCCAAGTTCCTTGAAGTAAGCACCTAGATTATCTCCATGCCATCCAATATTTCCAAAAGCTGATAATGTATCGTGGTCAGCCTCCCAGTTGATACTATATTCGTGATTGTACATCTCTCTTTTGAAGGCGTCTTTGTAATATTCAAAGTCATCTGCTTTACGTTCCTTTGCCTTGTTAAGCTGATTCATTAACTCAATATGCCTTGCCACAAAACCGGCATCAGGTATATAACAGAATCCGACAGGGTCATATGTCCAATCTTTTGTCTTCTCTTTGAAACTTCGTTTCTCTTCATCAGTTGGATTTATAGCGAATATACTTTCCCTTTCTGTCTGCATTACATAGTAGTTATGAAGATAATATGCCTTGCGGTCATAATCGTCGTAGTCTGTAATTTCGCTGTACTCATCATCTGCAAACAGTTTCCGTTCCATATTCTTCAGCATATAATCATAGATCTCTTCATCGGTACACTCTGCCTTTGTTGGATGATGCAGTTCATAATCGTTAGCATAATAAATATGCTTTCCGTTGCGGAACACTAATAAACTTCTCTTGAAATATCCGCCGAAGTCTACAAGATATACGTTATGTCCCTTGATTTCCCTTACATCAAAACCAATATCCTTGCACCACTCTTCTGTTACGGATTCAATATCTCTTATTGTCCACTTATCAAAAATCCAATCTTTACTCATAACGCAGTTACCTCCCTTATCAATTCCCTTGCGTAGGATACTTCGTAGTTCTCGCTTATAATAGATTCAAGGTATTCTATAATTCCCTTGCGGTCTGCTTTATTACATAATCCTATATATGTTTCGCTTATTGCTTCACCGAAACTGTCATAAATATCTCTTGCATTGTATGGGTCAAAATCCCATACAAAGTTCGCAACCTTCTTTGCTAACTCGTAAATCTTCATAGTTAATTTTCTCCTTTCTTGTTAAAATATCCACATTAAGATTTCCCTTGTGGATATGTATACTGTTATACCAATAATTACCCATAGTATGATTTCGCTTACAAGCTTGACCGTGTACCAATCGTATTTCTTCATTTCCCTATTTCCTTTCTGTTGTGATATGGCGTATTAAGTCGCAACGTAGCATATCTGCCAACCAATCTTCAAATTCGCTTCCGTAGTCCGCACAGTTCTTGCGGTAATAATCCTCAAGATACGCCTTGTTTACAAGACTACTCCAAGTTCCGTTTTCCCTATAGTATCTATACATATTAATTTTCTCCTTTCAATATGGTGCAGTGATTATCTGCGTATAATTTATAGATACGCTTTGCCTTGCGGTAGATTCGCAGTATCCTGGAATCTGTGTACTTTTCAAGGGATACAGTTCCCTTGATGTCTATCCTTTCCTCACCGTCTATATGGCGAGGATTTTCCATAATTATAACGTATGCCATAGTGCGTCCTCCTTTTCTTTTTTCCTTATGGTTATAGCAAAGCGTAGGACGTTTTCTCGTTCTACGCTTTATATAATCATAAAGAATTTCACTTGTCAATATTTAATTTTATCCTTTTTAAGTCAATGATACAAAAGGTTTATATCGTAAATCAGGCATTTCGAGTTTTGGAGCGAAACGCATTTTTGAAGCCTTAGGTAGTCCATCACAATCCTTCAAGCGGACAATATTTACCCTACCTCTACAATGTAACTTTGCCCATTCGCACACCTTGTCGTAGTCCCAATTACTAAAACTGCGGACTTTTTCGCCGTCCATCTTTACTACATAATCCATAATCCTATACCTCCTCATTATTCTTGCGTACATTCTCCACGTACTCGTGGAGAGTGCCAACCACTTCACCATCAACTTTGATGATACCATTGTTTACTGTTACCATATCACACCTCACAATCTACTCACGAAAATGTCGTGGTCACATTGTCACAAGTCACGCCCACTTGTGACGAGTTAACGAGTTGACTCGACAACAGATAATCTCCGGAAAACCCACCATCGAGCACACAAGAACTACAATAGGAATCGAACCTAAAAAGGGGTTTTAACAACCCCTCGTACCAACGTAGTTACCATATTTTGAACCTACTTACCATTCTTCTTAGGTCTTGCAACCTTAAGTGTGTGGTTGTTAGCTACTATATCAGCGAGTGCCCCACAAATCATATATTTATAAGTACGCTTGCTAACTACTGATACATAAGCACAACCCTCAGCTATATTCTTATTACTATTCTTTTTAGACATTGTTGCTATGTCTGTATAGAAATGGTTGAATACAGAAGCTTTGATGTCATCTTTAGTCGTATATTCATTGAATACTTTACACATAAACTTTTTAATCTCAGCTTTGTATCCCTCTTTACCGTCCTCAGCTTCACCTTTCATATACTCAACATAAGCTTTATACATTTCATTAGTAACTATACCATCAACTATGCCTACTGTTTTTTTGTCGTCAACTTTGCCACCATAAAGCTTTATATTATACTCTCCGCTCTCAGCCTTCCAAGCTTTAACGTGTGCATCAAGTGCCTTTTTAGCCTCTTCAGTTTTCTCAGCGTCCTTAGCCTCGATAGCCTCATCAAGTGCCTTTTCGAGTGCCTTTTTTGTTGTGTTAGCTTCAATAGACTTTGTGGCTAATTCACGAGCAATTGTGTTGAACTCTTCAACTATTGCCATAATACCATTGTTAACAGTTACGCCATTCTTAAGATAATTATACATAGAATACCTCCATTCGTTTAAAGTCCGTCGACTATATATTTATTAAAATCAACAAACTTTTTTATTGACTTTAATCAATACATAGTGTATTTTTAAATAAAGACCCACTCTATGCTGTCACCATAGAGTGGGGAGTAATTAGTTGTTGTGATGGTTGTTATGTATCAATTCGTAAAGTATCGTAAATGCGAAAAGATACATAACAACTCTTATTATTATGTATGACATAATATTTACTCCTATATCTTTATTGATGGACTCTCAACCATCTTGTTTTCGTCTACAGCTATAACACAAACATAGTTGTGAAATGACTACATAGAGTCATAATAGCCTTTACTTATCAAAGGGGTTTTTTGTTAACTCCTAAAGTGTAGATATAGCTAGATTCTCACTACCTTGTTTCAATATAAATCTATAATACTTTGAGTACTTTCTTAAACTCTCCGCATCTCACATTTTGCCCTTTTCTCAAGTCTTACTCAAACTTGGCTTGTAATTGATTAGTTGCTCAGCCCTTGTTTTTGTGAGTCTTTCAAGCTTGCCCTTGGTCGTTACCCAAGCCCTTTTTAGGTGCTACACCTTGCGGTGCTACAACCTCTTGATTGACACTATGGGAGCGATTTCGTCAGTTGTTATAGAATTTTCAAAGTGCGATAAGCATTTTTTGCTTTGCTCAATTATATTATCTCACACTTTTATGCGATTTTTAAAAATACGTAAAATAACTATTTTAGGTACTTATAGGGGTATTTTTCACAAAAACCCGGTCAGCAGCAGGCTAAACCAGGCTTGCAGATTTATCCACACACTTCCATGAAAAATCAGCAATAAAAATAAGACCCAATAACAAGGTCTTATCTATATTTTTTATATTTTTTATAAGTCGCATATGAAATCGTAATTATTCCCTATTTAAATTATAAAAAATAATTCCATTTTTTATGATTATTTTTTTCTTCTGATCACCGTTAAAATAAAAAATATTGCATTTATCACATTTATAAGTTCCTACCCCTATACGATATTTTAATAACAATAATAATTGACCACAACTTGGACATATTTTATTTTTCATTATCAACACCTCCTGAATCTATTATATCATACTAATTGTCTACTGTTTATCCCCTATATCAAGATTTTGTCAACAACTTATCAACACAAAAATCTTTAGTTCAAGGATTTTTCGCATAATAAAATACAATTTATCTCTTTACAATTATCGGATATAAGGTATATAATTGTACTCGGAGGTGAAAAAATGGATTTGGGTAATAAACTGCAGCAACTACGTAAAGAACGTAATCTATCACAAACCGCACTCGCAGAGTTGATAACCGCTAAAGGGTATCCTATTACTAATAAAGGAATATCATCCTGGGAAAAGAATCTCACCATACCTAATGCATATCAGTTCTTAACAATATGTGAGGTTCTGCATATACCAGATATCAATAAGGAATTCCTAGATCAAGACACTGCTTTAAATCGTCTTGTGATGTATGCGAGAATGTTCCGTGAATTACCGGTGTATACAATGGGAGTATCTGCCGGTGTAGGAGAATACGTTGATGATAGTACATATGAAATGATGACAGTTCCTCTTTCAGTACCAATCACAGCAGATTATGGGGTTTATATAAATGGCGACAGTATGGAACCGTTATACAAGGACAATGATCTGGTATGGGTGCAGAAGACGTTGGAATTAAATATTGGAGATGTCGGAATCTTCTACGTAGATGGACAGTGTTATTGTAAAAAATTGGGGAAAAATATGCTTATATCTGAAAATAAAAAATATTACCCTATACATTTATCAGATGTAAATGAATTTAAAGTATTAGGAAAGGTGGTTAATTAGTATGGATAGATGTATTGTTAGTATTACAATACCGGGGTTTACTTGCTACGAGGTATTAGATATAGACGAAGTCGTAGAATTAGAAGATAGTTATAATATAATATCGGGGAATACGGAAATGTTTTTAGATAAAGATCATTGTGTTATTGGTCAGGATATCATTATATACCGAGATAATGATATAGAGGTATACTTTGAAGCTGCGTAATACCAAGGGGGGTAGAAGTATCTATCCCTTTTTTTTGTTTGACATTATAGGTATTATGTGTTAATATATAGTTGAGTTATTGTTTGTGGGCTTGTTAGGGCTGAAATTAAAGCTGGACATATACATATATAGGCACCACCCCCAAAAAACATAGGTAAATCGGTAAAAGGCGTGTCACAGAATGACGAAGATTTGGGTCTAAATGCACACAGAATGACGAACATGCACACAGAATGACGAACATTTGTAAAGTATTTTTACTTGACAGAGAGGAGATTATTTATGGGCTATTATAGAAACTTGGTTGATTTTGATACCGGAGAGAAATTAGGAGCTGGAGATTTTACATCTTCAGAAGAAATGCAGAAAAAAGAAGAATCACATAGAAGACAAATAAAAGGATTAGGTTATTATAATAATAATATTCTTCCGTTACCGACTTTATTACAGGAAGAATATGGTAATTTTATTCATACAAGGTATCAGGCTTTGTTAGATAAGATCAATAATGATACTGCTACTGCTTTTCGGTTTATATATCTTTGTACATTTATGGAATATGATACAGGATACATAATATACAAAGGAAAAAAAATAAAAGTTGATTTCTTAATAGATATTTTTAATGTCAGCAGAAATACGATGACTAAGATTAAAAAGGTATTATTTGAAAAAGAATTAATATACGCCGACAAAGATGGATATTTATTAATCAATACTGAGTACTGTTATAGAGGAGATATTATTAAAGATAAAAGATATAAACAACAATGTACCCGTATATTTAATAACAGTATTCAAGACCTTTATGAAAGATCAAATGATTCCAGAGAACATAAATTATTAGGAAAATTTATATTACTACTACCCTATATTAATATTTGGCATAATATTATTTGCTTTAATACAAAAGAAAAAGATATTAGTAAATTATCACTACCTAATACAGGTCAAATGGAAGAAATATTAGATATAAGTAATAGAAATGGTAATAGAACATTAAACGAACTATTTGAAATAACCGTTGGAGGTGAAAAAGCTATTCTTATGGTTACTGACAAAAAGTCCGTAAGAATGTATTTAGTTAATCCGCGAGTATACTACGGCGGTAATAATATTAATGATCTTCAGGAAACTATAGGATACTTCAAGGTAAAAGGAGGAATTTAAATGACCAAAGATTTGTTCACCAAGGCTATTCGCTCATTGCAAGCCGTTGATGATTTTCAACGGGGCGTATTGGATCTCTTGCACACTACTGCCCCATTCGCAGATATGGGTATTATGCAGTACCCTGATTGCAGCGACGCTCTTATCACTGTATTGGAAGAAGTAATGTGCGACGCAGATGGATGGATTAGCTATTTTTGCTATGAACGTGATTACGGCAGAAATACACACTTGGGAGATGTAACAGATGCGGAGGGTAATCCAATACCGTTTAGTACAGCAGAAGACTTATATAATTTACTGACACGCAAGGGAGAGAATTAAATGTCGGAGTATGGAATAAAAATATTTAATTACACAGCAGGTTCTATATGCGAAGTAAATCAAGGGGTAAGATTTAAATATGATACTACCCCGGCTATGTTAACCAATAGTCTATTTAAAGATTTTTTGATGGAGAATGGGCTTAAGCTTTGGAAAGAAGAATCCACCAGAGATATTATTTGTATTGATTATAAGTATGGAAGCTGTTCATACGAAGAAGCTATAAAACGTGTGCGGAAACAAATAAAAGAAAATCGTATAGAACGTAAGGTGGCGAAATCTCGCGGAATCAAACATAAAATACAAGAAGCTGAAGATAGAAAACATAATTTAGCAAAACGAATTCAGATTATTGAAGAGAATAAAGACAAATACGAAAAGATATCTGCGGATGATATACGTATCGATCACTATGTTAATGGGGTTGATATTAAATATCCGAAGTACAATAAAAAAACAAAACAATACGACTACGAGGTCGTACATTACAAGATGCTCTATCGTAGCACAGGAAAAGCCAAGAAGGGATCCGTTCTCTTTATTAAATCCTCTTTGTGGAAGAAAGCTCACGACTTTCTTTGGATGGGATTAAAACTGCCGAAGAAAAATGCTCCAATAGTAGAGATTGGAGCATACTCCTCTCTTATTGCAAGTTCTATTGAAGGTAAGGTTCAAATAAAACCGGAGAATATTCTTATACTTAAAGACGTGGACTCTTTTTTCAAAACAAAAGTATTAAGTATTGAGCTTGACGAAAATGGGCATTGTCAAGGAATACCTCGTGATAATTATGAGGTAAAGAATACCATATTTGACGGACAAGCTTTGATAGATGAATCTATATTTCCCGAATGGGGAAATGGATATGTGTTACTCAGACATCATTTCTTTAAGGCTGCGGCGTTCTGTACTAAGATACAGAAATACTTTCGGGATTATTTTGGCGAAGACTATGAGACCGCCACTGTTATAGACATGTGGGGTAATGAGCATTTAGCTAAAGATATTCAATTGATCACTACAGACCAGGCTACAAAGTGGCTTAAGTTTGATGTGTCCTATGAATATTGGTCAGACAGGGTTCGTGAGAATGGCTGTTGGTTCGGTATAGTTAAGACTGCCCATAAAAGTAAGCACGGAAATAAACAGCGTATGAGTTATCAGATGGTTAATTCTCTTAATATAAATACTATGGGTGAGGTGCTTTCTGATAGTATTGAATACATTGAGCAGTTAAAGAATGATGACAATGTTTTTTTTGATTATCTCCAAAGGTGGAAGAATTTTTCAAATGATTTCGAAGTATTGTATGAATTATGTAAGCAGAATCCTGATTTTGTCAACTGCGACTATTTTAGAGAAAGACGTACTAAGATTATCAGTGCTTATTTAAAAGATTTAAAAAGTGGGCATATAATTCAAAATGCAGATAATCTAGTTATTGTTGGTAATCCTTATGGAATGTTAATGCATTCAGTTGGTGAAAATCCATTAGAGGATCCCACACTAGACCATGAGGATGGGACAATACAATGTTGGACTGCTAGGTTCGATGACGGAGAGTATCTTGCCGCATTTCGTAGTCCATACAATTCAGATGCAAACTTGGGGTATCTTCATAATCACCACCATGAATATTTTGATAGATATTTTAATTTAGGGAAGTTGATAATCTGCGTTAATCTTATTGGTACGGATTTCCAAGCTAGAGAAAATGGTAGCGACCAGGACTCAGATCAGGTATATGTGACCAACGAGAAAAATATTGTGGAGCACGCTAAGTATTGTTATGCTCACTATCCTACCGTAGATAACAATATACCTATGGAGAAAAACATATACGGTCGAGATATTAAAAACTTTGCAATAGTAGACAACAAGATAGCTTCAACCCAATTAGATATTGGAGAATCATCAAATGTAGCGCAAGTAGGACTTAGTTATACATATAATGAATTTGGGAAGGATTTTGAAAAGTATGTTGATATCTTGGCTGTACTAGCGCAGTGTTCAATAGATAATGCCAAGAAAACTTTCAACGTGGATATTCATGGGGAAATCCAAAGAATACGTAACGAGCTTAATATTAAAGAGTTTGGCTACCCATCTTTCTTTGGGTTAATAAAACCGGAAGTCAGAAGTAAGATTAATCCAAATATCATTTGCCCAATGAACGAAGTAGGCAAACTAAAGGTTGGTAGAATGAGATATGCTTGTCCATCTATACCAATACAAGATTTCTTTGTTAATCATGAAGATAAACCTTATAAGAAAAAATGCAAACAAGTAGAGGAGCTAATAGAAAAGTATTCCTTAAAATATTATTCAACTATAAAAAATTCTGATACAGACTATGAAGATTGGTTATTGCTCCGTATGGATTACGACAAGATGATAGAAGATATCAGAAGACTCAATCTTTCAAGTAAATACATTGGATTAATGTCTTGGTTGATTAATCGAGCGTTTATGATAACACCTGGGGTAAAGAGACAATCAGATATTATTAACACAAAACTTAGTAAAAACAGACCAATACTTCTTAAAATATTGTATGATTTAAACCCGAAAACCTTTAAAAAATGCTTTAAAACTGTACCAGTAAGCGAAAAATTGGATTAAAAAATATGGCTTTATCCCCTATTTTTTTAGGGTCTCCTTAATCATCTAATGAAGACAAAGGAGAAAATTAAATTTCTCCCCAATATTTTAAAGGAGATAAATGGATATGGATAAAAAAACAGGCGGTAAAGTCTACTACTCTTTCGATGAAATTGGACAAGAAATGTTTGGACTTAAACCGTACAAACGAGTAACTAATGATAAACAGAAACTTGAATCTCAGAGAGAAAAGTTTTTGGGTACCTGTCCTTATTGTAAAGAACCTACTACATACGTATACGGCACTAATGTCGTGGTATGTAAGAATGAAAAATGTAAAGGCAAAAAGATCACACGTAAATTAGATGATGGAACGGAAGTTGTTGATCATAGACCTTTCATAAAGATTCTTTCTGATAAAGGACTAAATATAGGAATGACAATATTCGAGGAGTGAAAAGGATGAAAAAAGAAAAGATTAATAATCCGGAGTTTGTGGGGCAGATATCTAAAGATACCGGATACGCCAAAAGAGATATATCTGCCGTATTGGATAGTGCTAGTAAGATTACCTTGCAAAATCTAAACGAAGGAAAAGAGACAGTTGTTTTGAAGGGACTTATTGTATATCCAGCATCATACAAAGATGAAGTTAAGTTTGCGAGAGCACGTTTTGGAAAATATTTCAAAATAACCTCTCCTGTTTCGTAAATACCTCCTTATTACAATACGGCTTCTGCTTCGGTAGAAGCCGTCAGTGATTTAAGGAGAAAAATTTAAAAGAGAACCATATGGGTGAAACGGGAACGTTTTTAACTCAAGGTATAATAAGGAGATAAAAGGGATGATAACAATAAAGGAAACGACAAATAAATCACTTACTATTAAAGATGCTTATATGGATGGTACTACCCTTCTTGATGATGACGGAGCTGAAGTAAATTTATATGAACTTCTTCAGAAGACGTATAAAGATGGTACACAGTTTACTATAAAAGTATCTACAAAGGTCGATCGTGACCTTAATGGGTAAGGTGGTGATTTGGTGAATAGTTTAAAAAGACATCCGAATGAAAACGAAGAACAATACATATGGCGAGTTGCCCAGATGAAAGACTCTGGAATTCTAGATATGGATTGGGACGAATTAGCCGAATATATAAATAAAGAATGCAGAGATGACGAGGACGAGTATCGCTCCTCTTCTGCTTACAGAAAACCATATCAGCAAGCTAAAAGATTTTACGAAGCTGGTGTGTTTAGTAAATTTACCGAAGATGAATATACGGAAAAACTAAATAATCAGAAGCGTGAATTAGAGAGAGCCAAGGTTGCATTTAGAGATGAGCGTAATGGCTGGAATAAGCAAAATCGTGTTGAAGCACGTATAGAAGAAAAATTAGATAATCTTGAAAGAGAACTTCAAGAAATAGGTAGAGCTAATTTTGATGTATCGGATAGTATTTGTTATAACGATGGAGATAATTCTCTTATAGTAATGTTGTCAGATTTACATACTGGGGAAACATTTAATAATCCATTTGGCAGATATGATACTGATATATTAAAAGATAGATTAGGGCAGCTATTAGATAAAGTAATACAGATTGGAAACAGACATGGTTCTGTAATGGTAAACGTAGTATTACTAGGTGACGAAATAAGCGGAAACATTCATAACACAATTCAAGTCAGTAACAGAGAAAATGTTATTGAACAGATTAAGATTGCAAGCGAAGTAATATCATCATTTTGTGTGGAGCTTGCAAATGTGTTTGGTTTTGTAAACATATATGAGTGTGCGGGTAATCACAGCAGACTTGTAAGTAATAAAGAAATGGCTGTCCATGATGAAAGACTAGATAATCTTATCACTTGGATTGTTAAGCAGATGACTATGCATATAGATAATATCAAGGTTCATGATGAACCTGAACATCGCATAGACTCTGGTATTTCATTGTTTGAACTTTATGGAAAAGAATATGTGGCTGTACACGGAGACTTTGATAATCTGACTAAAACGGGAGTTGGCAATCTCAGCATGATGCTCGGTAAGATACCATATGCTATTATGAATGGACATAATCACTTCCCAAGTAGTACAGACATAAATGGAGTTAAGATAATTCAAGGTGGTTCTATAGCTGGTGCCGGAGATGATTACACTATAGAAAAGAGATTATCTGGCAAACCGAATCAAACAGTTTTGGTTTGTGACGAAAATGGTATAGATTGTATTTATAACGTGGAGTTGTCATAACTCCACGTTTTTTGGAGGTAAGACAATGAGTAATAGTTCGTTAGTTAAATACACAGCACTCTCTCCTAATACATACGGAAAACGAAATCATAGTATTGATACTATTTCAATCCACTGTATGGTAGGGCAATTGTCTGTAGAGACTTGCGGAAGTATATTTTCTAAGTCTTCTGCAAGAGCTTCTTCCAATTATGGAATTGGTACAGATGGAAGAATTGCTATGTATGTTGAGGAAAATAAGGCATCTCAGTGTACTTCAAATCAAGCAAATGATCAACGTGCTGTAACAATAGAATGTGCATCAGATACTACAAATCCATATGCGGTTAATTCAGCTGTATACTCTTCTCTTATTGAATTATGTACAGACATATGTAAGAGAAATGGAATACAGAAAATGATATGGTCTAATAATAAATCTGATAGAATAAATCACAAGAATGGTTGTAATATGACTGTTCATCGTGACTTTGCAAATAAGGCATGTCCTGGCGATTATTTGTATAGTCGTATGGGACAGATAGGTGAGGCAGTTAATAAGAAACTGAATCAATCCAAATCTGGTTGGCAGAATGATGACAATGGATGGTGGTATGTATATAGCAATGGCACATATCCAGTCAACACTTGGAAGACTATAGACGGAGTTGATTATTATTTTAAACCTTCGGGTTATATGGCTGCTGATGAATTCATTAAGTCGAAGAATTATGCCGAAGATGGAAAACTTTATTATGTAGATAAGAATGGTGCTTGGGATCAATTAACTTATGCTTGGAAATGTAATAATAAAGGATACTGGTTAGAAGGTGTGGAATCTCAATGGTATCCGATTAAGGAATGGTGTAAGGTTGATGGCAAGTGGTATTACTTTGATAGTACCGGTTATATGGTAACTGGTAAGGTAAGGATTGGACTAAAGAATTATGTATTTAATCCTGATGGCTCATTAGTTGAATAATGACAAATCTGCCACCCTCTAGGGAGAGTGGGGATAATTCTAGTTAATATATAAGGCGTGGGGAATACTAGATACCCCACGCCATTTTAATGAGAATGTGGTGTAATGGTAGCACACTACACTTGGGCTGTAGGGGCGAGGTTCGAATCCTACATTTTCAATGAGCAAACACATTAAATCATGCAAACGCAAATAGAACGAGAGCCTGCGAAAAGGATGATACCTGTATTGTCCGTAAGTGGTCGGTTGTGTTCCCAGTGTACAGGGGTAATGAGCCGATGTGTTCTATATTTTAACGCAGGGCATAACGACAGACGTTTGCCGGATTCATGCTCCGGAGGTTGTGGGTGCAATTCCTACCCCTGCTAAAATGCCCTCTGTTATCTTCGGAGAGACAGTGAAAGACAGATATTTGCGGATATGTGATAAGTAGAGATGCGTCTCGAAAGTCTTAATGCGAAAGGCGAAAAATATAAGCCTTATTAGTTAAGGACGAAGTGTAGAGTGTCGTATTTGTCTTGTTAATATTGATTCTTGATATTAACGTGCAATATTTGACACTTTAATTTTTGAATAAAAGGAAGTAGGTGAATTTGTGGCTACGAAAACTATGAGACAAGTCGGGCAGAAGTCAACTACAAATACTCGTAGTGACAAAATTACCGGGCTTAAAGATATAAAAGAACAAATAGATAAAATACAAAAGTTGTTTGATAAATTAGAAGATAAAGACCAACTACAATGTTTAGAAATACTTGGAGTTGGTTCTAAATATTATACTTGTCAGCACTGCGGAAAAGTTAAGAAGAAAAGCGATTTCTACTCTTCTACTGCTCCTAACTGTGCGAGTCAAATAACGGACGGTTGCAAGCAATGTGCTGCCGACATTGCTATGCCGACGGTGAATGGAAAAAAGCAACAACCCACAAAGAAAACTGTGGATGATGCTTGTTATTTTCTCGACAAACCAATGTTAGATTCCATATGGGATTCTTCTTTGCTTGAAGCCGCTAATCAATCTACGGGCAAAGCAAAATCTAATGTGTGGACGAGTTATATTAAAAATGCGGCTATGCCTCAGTATTACACTTTGACTTATAGACAGTCAGATAATTATACGGGAGGAATGTTTAGCATTGAAGATATGGCTGAGGATGCTCTTCCGAAAGATCAAGAGATACTCGACCAATTTGAAAAGAATAAAAATGATACGTTGAGGTTGCTTGGTTATCTTCCTTTTGAAAAGGAAAAGTTAGCCGACCAACCATTTTTATATTCTCAGCTTATTGGATTCTTGGATTCTGATGAAAATGGTAATGATGATATGATGAGAACTTCATCTATCATCAGTATTGTTCGTAACTTTCTACAGATAAATCAGATAGATGATATGATTGCAGATTTAGTTCAAGACACTAGAAATGCAGAAAAAAATATATCTACAGTTAAAGCTCTTCAAGAAATGAAAAAGAATATTACTTTAAGCGTTACTAAACTTGCAAGCGAAAACTGTATCTCTCTCAAAAATAGCAAGAATTCTATTAAGGGTGAAAATACTTGGACTGGTAAAATTCAGAAAATTAAAGATTTAAATCTTCGAGAAGGACAAGTGAATGGTTTTGATATTGCCACATGTCGGGGTATGCAACAAGTCCAAGAAATATCTGATGCTTCTATTATGAAACAATTAGCATTGGATGAATCTGAATGGGCAGACATTGTTGCGACTATGAGAGTTGATAATCAAACATTACGAAAAGAAAGAGATGCTTTTAAAGAAATAAATAGATTATTGTTAAGAGAAAATCTTGATCTTAAAGATTATTTAGGGGAGCAAGATATTGATATTACGACTAATCTTCATAATTTAAAAGAACTTTACTCTCCTTTCTCTGCTGAAGAAGAGGAGGTGTCTGTAGATGAGTCAGATATGGACACCGAATAGTTTTGATTATGATTTGCAATATGATAAAGATTTCTATAAAGATTATGGAATATTTGTAAAGCCAATTGATTATCCTATGTCTACGAGAAAAATTGAAGCGTTACAGGCTATTGCGATGATGCAGAAATATTTTCAATGTAATCCCGTAGCTGGTATAGATTTTTGGTTTAATATTGAACTTTTGGATTCTCAAGCTTTAGCAGTACAGCGTTCATGGAATTGTCCAAATGTATTAATCGTTGCGACTCGAGGTTGGGGAAAATCAACAGTTATAGATTTAGAAACCATGATGAAGGACATGTGTTTCTGTAATTATTGGACATATATTGCTTCAGGATCTGGTTCTCAGGCAGAACAAACTTTCACAACGCTCGAACGTATTGCAAATGATAACATAGATACCTTTGCAGGTTCTACAGGAAAAATATTTAAAGATGAAATAAAAATCAAAAATGCAGCTGGCGATGGTTTTAGTCATTCTTCTAATGGATTCAATTACGAAGTCTATAATGGGTCGATGACTCAGACGCTCAACAGTAATATAGATAAAAAGAGAGGAATGAGAGGAAACGTAATCTTCGATGAAAGCGGTTTTTTATCGGAAGAAATGATGAATGTATATTCGGCGTTTGCTATTGTAAATAAAAGCTTAAAGACTGGTAAAGATGCAAGTGGTCGTTCTATTGACCCTATTAGACAAAGAACGTTTGCCACAGATATACCAAACCAAAAGTTTTATATTAGTAGTGCATCTTCTACTGATACAAAGTTTTATTCTTTATATAGAGATTTTGCTAAACGTCAGATTATGGGAGACCCAGATTATTGTGTTCTTCACATTGATTGTGAACTCGCATTCAAACCGACATTACATGGTGAAGTTATTGCTCCACTACTCTCTCGCTCTACTGTCGAATCTGAAATGAGAACAAATCCAGAAAAGGCGAGGCGCGAGTATTACTGTCAATTTACAACAGAAGCTGGTTCGGATGCCATTGTAAAACGTGGTGTTATTACTCGTAATGAGGAAACTCGAAAGCCAATTCATTGTAATGAAACTGGTGATAAGAAATATGGGTTATTTTATGACCCTGCTCGTAAGGTGGATAACTCATTTATACTTGTGGCTGAGTTTTATGATTTTATACAAGTAGATGGAAGCATTGATAAAAGAGCAAAGATTGTTAATGGTGTTAATCTTTTGGATGTCGGTAAACGAATCAAGAGTCCTATGAGAACGCCTGATCAGATTGAATATTTAAAACAAATGATTCTTGATTACAACGCTGGTGCTGATGCATATGAAAATATTGTCGGTATTTGGATTGATGCTGGTACGGGAGGAGGCGGTGTGAACATAGCCGATTACTTGATGCCAGATTGGGAAACTTCTGATGGTATTATTCATAGAGGATTAATAGATAAAGAATACTCTGCTGATTATGTTGGTAGATTCCCAAATGCGGTGGACAAGGTTCATCTTATGGAACCGGCTAAATTTAAATCGATGATGTATGAAGCACTAATAGAAATGCTTAATCAAGATAAGATTGGTTTCACAAGTACATATGATAATAAAGAATATCTTACTGTATTTGATATTGACCAGAAGAAATTAGACAAAGAACGTGGAAGAATAATTGAAGAATTAAAAAAGAAAAAACTAAATGAAAAAGAATTTGAAGATAAATTACAAGAAGAATTAGGTAAGGTACAATCGGTTAATACTAAAACTATAAAGTTGGATTGGAAAGATAAAATTGCTTTAGCAAATATCGATGCTTTGAAAGAAGAATTGGTTAATATGGTGAGAAAGAAAAGGGAATCCGGTAAGGACTCTTTTGAGTTAACCCCAGAAAAAGCTAATAAAATGCATGACGACCGTGCCTATACTTGTTGTATGCTTGGACACGCATTGGCTGAGGAAAGACGTAAGTTGCTTCTTCAGAAGCCAAAAGTATCTTCAAATTATCTTTTAGATAAATTAACAATTCGCCCAGCAAAAATAGTGGGCAGATAAAGGAGGTGCGACTTGGCACGAACAAAGACTACACAGGTGTCGAATGCACCTAAACAGCCGACAGTGGCTGAAATAAAAGATTGGTATAGCAAAAATAAAGACCGTTTAGATATGGTTACAAATTTTGCTACTGAAAATAAAGATAAGATGCTTAAACAATTAAGAGATATTGGTAAGACTTATAATAAAACAATTACTACTTTTGATAAAGAAAGATTAAGACAATATTTACAAAATATCGGATCTCAAGAAAAGAATTTGCGAGCGTTAGCCTGGTACCTTCTGTATAGGTCTCATGTATTTTATAGGATTGTTCATTTCTTTAGTGAAATGTTTTGTTTAGATTGTCGAAGCATTATTCCTAAATATGATTTAGTCAAAGAAAATAATGCTGATAAGATAATGAAATCTTATCAAAATACTCTTGATGCAGTTTCAATAATGAGATTACAGCAGGAATTTTATCCAATAATATTTACTTGTTTTGTTCAAGATATTTATTATGGTATCTATATTCATGATGATACTGGGGTATTTCATATGCAATTACCAGCTGATTATTGTAAGATAGCTGGAAAATTTATGACAGGTGATCTGTCTTATTTTTTTGATGCCTCATGGCTAAGAAATAGACAAGAACTTATTGAATATATACCAGAAGTATTTGAAGATGTTTGGAAAAATTATCAAAGCACTGGTGAAAAGTGGCAACTGATAGATTCTAAGTATCAAGTTTGTATGAAGTTTAGAATTGAAGATTTGGATGTAATAGTCAGTCCCTGGAGCGGTATATTTAATAGTATTATAAATCTTGCAGACCTTGAGGACATTCAAGCAGCGGGGGATGCTGCGAGCGTATACAAGCTTCTGTGGTACGAATTAGAAACCATAACCGGATCGAAGCGAATAGACGATTGGAAAATCGACCCGGATCTTTCATTACCATATTTTGATAAGCTTAATGATAGTATTCCGGATTATATAGCTACTGCCATTGTTCCTGGACAATTGCATGAAATAAGCTTTGGTGATGATAAAGCAACTGATACTACTAAAGTTGCTAAAGCTACAGAGCAAGTACTAAATACGGCTGGTGGTGCTGAAATACTTAATGGTGCTACCATCAATAATACTTATGCATTTAAGATGGCTACCATTGCCAACACAGAATTTGCCATCTCTTCTCTTCTACCACAAATACAATCTTGGGTAATGAGGATGCTTAGTTATGAGGGTGCCGATGACTGCAAAGTACGTTTTATGCCAATTTCAACATATACAAAGTCAGACTATAGAGAACAGCTACTTTCGTCTGGTCAGTATGGATTACCAACTAAGTTAGCTATCAATACTCTTAATGGATTTAGTGAAAAAGACACTATCTGTATGAATTATGTAGAAGAAGAATTATTAGGTCTTAGTGATAAACTTCGTCCTCTAAATTCATCTTATACCCAAAGTGGTACTGAAGATGGATATACTTCTGAAATTGGACAAGGAAGACCACAAGTAGATGAAGGAGATTTATCTGATTCAGGTGAACGTTCTAGGGCAAGGAGCGAAGGATAACTTTTAGATAATAAAACAATATTTTTAAGACGACGTTAATTTGTCGTCTTTTTTAAATGGTATTACGCAAATGATCCAAATCAACCAAATAAAACAAAAAATAATTCCATAATAGATGAGACGAGTGACGGTTCTGACTCGTCGGTAATATAAAAACTGACCGAGCGAAGATGACGAGTGACGGTTCTGACTCGTCGGTAAAATAAAAATTGACCGGGTGAAGAGTCCTATGATGGTTTTGATAGGGCAGTAAAATATAAGAGGACAACGGATAGCACCTCTTTCCCTAGTGGGGGGCGTTAAATATACCATGAAAGCTCGGCAATAGGTGATATGTTGTCAGCTATCCAATAGGAGTCGGCTCCCTTAACCGACAGTACCGAGGTAAGCGAAGTTACCGTAATGCGCAATAACTCTACTGGTGGAATATCTCGTCCACCTTAAAATTCAAGTGAGAACCTTTATAGTCATTTAGTGTGGCGGCGAAGTGTGAGGAAAAATAATGAAGTGGGTAACTCCCACAACAAAGAAATTCCAAGAACGGTGCGGTAGGTGTCCCACGACCTATGCTACAACGGTGGATTATGAACGAAAAGCCAAAGGTTTTTCAGCGGTAGCGATGCCAGCATCAATGCCGTTCTTTTTGTCGGTATGGAGACATTAAACCCATTACGAGCGGTCTTTAGGATGACCTAAAACTCCTAGTGATTCAAACGAAGTGTCCCATCGCTTCCAAATAAAAAGTGGATTATTATAAGCGGCGTTAAGGTTGGTAACCGAGGCGAATTCCCTATAACTAGCACGATGGCGGTGAAGATCCGCGCCGAGTCGCTTTAATATTTGGTCAACGAAAAGACCTAAACACGTAGGTGCGTAATGGTACTGGTGTAGCCCTATTCCGAGGAGGCACGTTTCCAGAGGTGTTCATATGGTTGGATGACGAATCTGTAAAACACTGCAATATCGGATAACCATATGGTCTTTAGGACGACTTAAAACTTCTAGCGATTCAAAATATTGGTAGTCAGTAGCGTAGGTGTAGACTTTAAATCTGTGGTAAAGACACAAGAGTGGAGCGAGAACAGAGCCAATACATGGTGTTCACCGCCTAAGTGTAGATGTCTATGAAGCGGAATCCGTGATGGTATGCGGTGAATGTGGAGATGTATAAAGGTGGCAACTTACCATAAGCCATCAAATGAAAGTTGCAAAATAAACAGAACCCATGCGGAGACCGATTACCGCAATATAAAAGGTCGGTTTGAAAATGTTTGTGCCTGAGTTAAGCACTTAAACTACTCTTCGCCCTTGGGTATTGGCGGATCTGCTGTGAAGCATGGGATTGTCAGACTTCCATGTGGAGTACGCTCTGACAGATATTGTAAGTCGTAGTATCCTGCCTCCGTCGTGGTAAGTGTTATGTGTTAACACCGGGACTACGCATTATCTACTTACTCACCTATCCTATTGGTAGGAGGAGCTGAGATTGTGTCACGAATAGTATATAGTTTTCGTGACATTTTCGTACCGCGAGTAACGGTTAGAATATTACTCACTAGTTAAGTTTAACCGTTGAAGCGTAAGGTTTGTCAGGTTCTTACGTGGAGGTTCTACCGTAAGCTGCGGCAGTCTTACCCTGACTAGGATGCAGATATCTGAAAAGAAAAACGCCGAGACTCGCTAAGGAATTATCGGCAGTAAACTGTAATTACTGCCAATATTGCGAGGAATTGGAGCTGGTACACACAGCTCCTTTTATATTGGACAGAACCCGACACGCCTCTCACTTTGATGCGTACCACGTCGGGTCATTTTGACAGAAGCCTCCACACCTCTCAATGAAGTGTCCAATGGAGGCACATATAAGGAGAGAACCGTATTGATTACGGTTGCAGAGTAGATTGTAAAAGGTCTGCTCTGCGTTTTGTTATTTTTAAAGAAAGGAGGAATATGGAGAAGTGAAAAAACTCTTATATCTCTCTGATTTATATAATTATTATGTAACTCAGAATAAGAATGTAAAATTCAGTTCTGCTGATAATGACACTACCATTGTAGTTCATATAGATGAACCGTTTACATATGATCAGTCTGAAGATGATGAATTGAATATGTATTGTCCTATCAGACTTTGTCACACAGAGAAAAATGCCAACCAAAGTTTTATATCTGAAAAGGCTATGGAGAATGCTTTGCCTACTGCGTATAATATGCCAATCTTAGGATATATATATAACAATGGTGAGAAAGATGTTTTTGCTAGTCATGAGTTGTATGTTAATGATGATGGTGAAACCGTATATGAGGAAATCCCAGTTGGCTGTATACCGGAATCAGCCGATCTTAAATTAGTATATGATGTAGATATGGATAAGACTTATGTTGACGGTACTGGTATTATTTGGAAAACATACAGTAAAGCAGCAGAAATTATAGAAAGAGAAAAGAGATTGTCTGTGAGTGTAGAGTTATTTGTAGATGAATTATCTTATGACTCTAAAGAGAAAGTATTGTGTATAGACAAGTTTAGATTTAGTGGAGTCACAATACTTGAAGAGAATCGTTACACAGGCGAAGAAGTAAAGCCTGGTATGGTTGGAAGCAATATTTCAATTGCCGACTTTAGTGTCGAGAATAATAGTATATTCTCACAGAATGAAAAAGTTATTGAGATGTTATCTGCTCTTAACGAGAAAATAGATAACCTTAATATAAACAACGAAATTCTAGAGGAAGGAGGTAATCCAAAACCAATGTTTGAAAAGCTTTTAGAACAATATGGAAAGTCAATTGATGAAATTGATTTTGAGTACGAAGGACTTTCAGATGAGGAACTCGAAGCAGTATTTGCAGAGCATTTCACTCCTTCTACAGAAAACTTTGAAGATAGTCCGAAAAAGCGTAAGAAGTCTGAAGATGATGATTCGGTAATTGTTGACGATGAGGATCAAGACGATGACGATGAGGATGGCGACAAGGATGATGATGACAAGGAAAATCAGGACGATGATGAGAATCCTGATGATAAAGACGATACTCCTGAAGTACAATCTGAGGAAGAAGAACAACCTGATGAACCTGATGATAATACCGAAGATCCAGAAGATGTTAATTACTATTCCGTAAATTATACTGTGTCTGTTAAGGGTGCAAAGAAAGATTATTCAGTATCACTCAAGGAAAAGCTGAATGCTCTTACAATTCTTGTAAATGATACTTACGGTGAGTCTGATGGTGCATGGTATGATTGTGATGTTATTGAAGAAACTAAGATAGTTGAATTCCACGATTGGTGGAATAATAAGCACTATCGTCAGTCTTATTCTGTAAAGAAAGATGTATATTCACTTAAGGGTGATAGAATTGAAACATTTGTTTCGTTCTTATCTGCTGATGAGAAGAATGCTCTTGAACAGATGAAAACTAGCTACTCTGCTATTGAGGAAAAACTTGCAAAGTACGAGTCCGAACCAGCAAAGAAGGAAATTCTTCAGTCAGAGGATTGGAAGAATATTCGAGAAACCAAGGAATTTGTCGAGTTATCAAAGCGAGAGAATTACTTCGATCTCTCTACGGATGAGCTAACTGATAAGCTTGACAAAATGTTGCTTGAGTATTCAAAGCACAATAAAATTGAGTTTTCATCTGAAGAACCTGAGAAGAAACAGGTTGGTATGAAACTATTTGGTAATCCATCTAAGAAGGCTGCTAAGTCATCTTCTAGATATGGTGGAATATTTTCAAAGTAAAAAAATAATAAAGTAAATCAAAAGACTCAAAATTTGGGTCTTATTTTTTTGTCAAAAATTTGAAAGGAGAAAGGCAATAATGAAAATTGATGTTACAACAAATAAGCATATGGCATCTTTTCCTTCTAAGATTGCATCAATGAATGGAAATTATGCACATGTATACAACATTGTTATTCAGGATAATTTAGTTGACAATGGTCAGCTTTGTGGTCGTGGCGATTATGTATCTTTTGATCAGTATGAGCAAGATACAGTACCTAATGGTTTTAAGGGAATAATTAATGAGGAAGTTCCTGCAAAGCCAGGTTATTGGTATGTAGAGGTTACAGACCTTCCTGCTGACGAAGTTCTTTATATGTACAACAGTGCAGTTAGTGAGTATGTAGAGAGAGAACTTAAGGACGAGAGACTTTTCGTAAATGAGAAGGATGATGTATGTCAGGGTGCTCGTCTTATGATTGGTGATGTATATGAAGTTTCTACAGAGGGATTTAATGGTACTCCTTCTGCTGGTACTGCTGTTACTTATGCTAATGGTAAGTACGTAATCTAATAGGAAGGAGGAAAGAATAATGGCTAAGAATTTTAATGAACATACAATGGCTGTATTTGCAGCTATGGATACAGATTATGAAGGCATGACAAATCTCATGCTTGACGTTGCACTTGGTCGTGAAATTTATGCTGATGGTGAGAAGATTTCTAAGGCTGATGCAAACGCAAAGATACTTGATTTTTCAAGACAGGTTCTTGGAATAACAGATATAAATGACAAGAAGGCTGTTCGTAGAGCTATAAGAGACAATCAGAGATCTTGGTTCGACGTGATAGAAGATGTCATCGACCAGACTATGGTAATAGGACTTCAGCAGAGCGACTGGTATAACCAGTTTGTGGAGGATAAGTCTATTGCATATCATGATAGACAGGATTTCTATGTAGAGAACGATGCTCTTCTTGCAGTAGCAAAGGCTGGAACATCTCATCACGATCATATTATCCAGAGAATCGGAGCTGGTGAAAGATTTAGCGTAAAGACTACCCTTCACGCAATCAAAATTGGTGAAGATATCAACAGATATGTCACAGGAATGTTTGATTGGTCAAAGATGGTTGCTAAGATTACAGAGTCTTATATTGCAGCAATTCAGGAGGAAGTATACGCAGAGATTTCTACAGCAGCTTCAAAGCTTCCTGTTCAGACTGGATTCGTTGGAACTGGTATTCTTTCACAGGCTACAAAGCCACAGTTTGACGCTATTGTTGATAACGTAGCTGCAGTTGGTAATGGTTCTGATGTAGTTATTCTCGGAACAAAGGCTGCACTTTCAAAACTTAGTGGTCTTGCTGATGTTCAGTGGGCAGCTGCTGATATGAAGACATCTCTTATGGAGACAGGTACAATTGGAATGTATGAGGGTGCTAAACTTATGGTTATCCCTAACCGTTTCAAGGATAGAACTCTTCAGCAGAAAGTATTTGCTTCAAACGTACTTCTTATTCTTCCGGCTACTGGTGAAGAGGGAAAATTCGTTAAATTTGTTGACGAAGGTGATACAGAGATTCTCGAAAAGACAGAGCGTGGCGATTACCAGAGCGATCTTATGACTCAAGAAGTTCAGAGACGTTGGGGTGTTGCAACAGTTATCTCTAATCAGTTTGGTCAGTGGACAATTTAATTACGTCGATTATGGAGAGGCTTAGTCCTCTCCTATTTTTATGAGTAAAAGGAGAAGAATGATGGCTACAAAAACAATGCAAAAAAGAACTGTAACTGACAAAGTTGAACCAACAGAAGAAAAAGCTAAAAAGACATTTCAGCAGAACGATGGTATATTGTGTCATTCTGTAGTACAAGGTGGTCTTTTTTACGAAGGTAGTAAAACAGGTATGCTTTATTCATTTTTAGATTATGGAGATGTAACTGAGATTGAATATCGTGATCTTGTGGCTGCCGTCAGAACTAAATCTGAATATGTCTATAATCCATATTTTATTATAGACGATGAAGATTTTATAGCTGAGTTTCCAGCTATAAAAAAGTTTTATGAGGATCAGGTATCAATTAAAGACCTTAAAGGTATTCTTGATTTAGATACACCAAAAATGGTGGACGCTATTAATGCATTGCCAAAAACAGCAATCGAATCTCTTAAGAAAATTGCTTCTACTCAAGTGGCAAATGGTCGTCTTGATAGCGTAAAAAAGATTAAAGCTCTCGATGAAATATTTGGTACAGATCTCAATCTTGTTGGCGAACTTTTTGCTGAACAGTAATTTAAGGGAGGTGTATTATGACCTCTACTTACAATGATATCTATTCAAGATTTCTGATTAAAATACGGGACTACAAGTTCGCGGAACTCCCCGAACCTAATGCTACTGAGCAGATGTTAGAATGGCTTCGTTCTGCTCTAAGCCAGCCGTACATAATCAGAATATTTGAATCATTTTCGGCAGATGATGAAATTGCCGAAATTGATTACACTCTTACTTCTTCCGTTAATGAATATACAGACAAAAACTTTGTTGAGGAATTGCTTGGTTGTCAAATGATATGTGAATGGTTGAGTCCTATACTTAGGACTACTACTTTACTTAATCAAATGATTACTAATAGTAAAGAACAGAAATACTATTCACAATCAGCTCACATTAGTGAACTTCGTGGAATATTAGAAGATGCCGAAAACAAAGTAAGATCAATGCTAAGGGATAAGGGTTATATTTGGAACCCTTATTTAGGCAACGTCTAATGTATCCACATAAGTATGGCGAGTTTGCAGATATGCAAATCTCGGAAATAAAGGAAGTGTTACGTAAGAGAATATTCTTCTTGCTACTTGTAGCGGAAGATTTGGAAACTAAAGAAAAGTTTCCGGAAGTAAATCTAGAACAAGCTAATACTACTCTACTTTGGCGAATATCCGGTCTTAATGAATTACTCGGAGAACCACCAGAGTTAGTAACGGTACTTAGTTTGTTAGAAGAAGCCAAAAATAGTATAACCGAAAACTTTGATTTTGCTAAGTATCGTAAACTGATACTTGATGCTGGTGCTGAGATTATGAAAATCCAAAGTGCAAAAAATGCACCTCAAGATTAGGAGGTGTTGCGCTATGAATTTTAATGATTACAAACGTAGTCTTAGTGTTGGTGGTGTTCATACTAATGGACAACGTCACAGTTATGAGGCTCAAGATATTATTGAGCATACTTGGTATGATGATCCAGCTAGTATGATAGCGTATTTTTATGATTACGAACATGATGATGAAAAAGGCAAAAATACTAATCTTCATCCAGAATGTTCTAAAACAAAAATACCGGTAGAAATAAAATATATTTTATCAGCATATAAGTCGTTAAATAAGGATGAAGTTGATCTTCGTATTATGTTTAAACCATCTTACGAATGTACTATACCTTATTATAAAGAGAAATTTTCAGATGTGGTATCCAGTGTATTTCCTACGGGATTATATTGTGATATCAAAAATGAAAAGGGTGTATGGAATAGATGGCTTGTGGTTGCGACTGCAAGTTTGTATAATAATGACTTTCCAACATGGGCGATTCTTCCTTGTGGATATAAATTTCAATGGATGTACAAGGGTAAGCAAATGGAAATGTGGGGAGTAGAACAAAGTCAGAATTCGTAAATTAATGCGCTTCATATAGGTAACTATATGTCGAAAGTCCTCTAATTGCTGGGAACTCTCAATGAGACAATCAGCAGCCAAGTTTGCGTAAGCAAAAAGGTTCAACGACCAGTCATAAGACGTAGAGCAAGTGCTCGAAATGGGGACACTCCTATTAGGAGTTTGATATGGTCTGAACTTCATGGTGACATGAAGAAAAATTATTTATATTAGAATTAGTTATTAAGACAGGACATGGGGTAGCTCCCCTTTCTTCGTACTCCGAATACGAAGATTACTGTCTTTTTATTATGTTTATTTTTCGGAGGAATAAAAACATGTATAAATTATCTGATGATACAATTAATACTATTGTGCAAAAATACAAAGAAGGAATGTCTGTTTATGATATATGTAATAATTACAATGTGTCTAATACTACTGTTTATAAATATTTAAAACAAACAGATAGTATTAATCATGGATTTGATTATAGATATATCACGGATATTGAAAAAGAAAATATAAAGCAAAATTATATAAACGGAAAATCGAGTGTAGAAATAGGAAAAATGTATAATTGTGGGCACAAACCTATATTGAGAATATTACGAGACATGGGAATTAAACCGGATCAAAAAAGGTTTGCACGTAAATATAAATTAAACGAAACATATTTTGATAATATAGACACTCCAAATAAAGCTTATATTATGGGATTATTACATTCAGATGGTTCTAATAATATTAGTAAATCAACCGTAAGTATTTCTTTACAAGAGGAAGACCGGGATATTTTAGAAAGAGTGAGGGTAGAAATTGGAAGTGAAAAGCCATTAGAATATTTAGATTATTCAAATAAACATGATTTTGGATATTTGTATAAAAATCAGTATCGTTTAAATATATTTAGCAAACATATATGTGAAATGTTAAATGATAAAGGTATAGTTCCTGATAAAAGTTTAAAAATAGGTTTTCCTAATTGGATTGATGAAAAATTATTATCTCATTATACCAGAGGGGTTTTTGATGGAGATGGTAGTATATGTCAATCATATAGAAATGAAAATAATAAACCTATCATTGTTACTATTACTGCAACCGAAGATTACTGTAAAGATTTACAAAAGTACTGTCAAAACATTCTTTCTATAAATCCTGGAATATATGATGCGTCTTGTCATAATGGAATTACTAAAGTTTTTACAATAAGTGGTAGGAATGTTTGTAAAATATTTTTAGATTGGTTATATAAAGATGCAGATTTATTTCTTCAACGTAAATACGATAGATTTTGCAATTACTATAATATAAATAATTCTTTATTAGATTAACGAACTAATAAAGTAACATATTTGATAATTCTGGAGTTTGGTTTTCATACAAGACGGAAGTAGTTGAAAATCAGACTAAGGCTATTCTTCCATATAATGATATAACAAAAACTCTCTTTTATAATACTCGTACTATAATAAGTGCTGATCTTCCGGAGCCAATAACATGGCGTACTACAAAAGTAGAGGGATTAGCTCATAAAGGTAATATAATGTTCACATTCGCACAAGATGTTTTTGACCAAAATCATGATTATATAGAACGTGATGAAAACGGAAAGCTTCTCGGAATGTGGGCGGATTACTACAAAGAATCTAATCTCCCATCCGAAGATACTACTACCCCATCTTCAGAAGATTACGGTACCTATGCTGAAATTACTTATGCTGGTACAGAACCACATATCAAAGTCAATGGTTCTTATAAAAAAATAATTCTTACCTATTATAATTCCAACGAAATATTAAAAGATCAAACTCCGGGCGAATGGTCATATTGGATCGATGATATAAATGTTGGGGAATTGATTAAAGTTATAGAAAGTGATTCTCCTAATATAATTAAAATAAAATTCTTAGGAGATGAAAATTACTTAGGTAAGGTATTAACAATTAAAAATATACGAGATGATATAGTTGGAACTCTTCAACTTCAAATCGTTAGTCTATAAGGAGGTGGAGTATGCAAGAAAGAAAGCGCAAGCTCTTACCTGAGCAGAAACAATATCTTATAGATTTAATGAAAAAGCCAAATGAAGATGATATTAGATATAAAGAAATCATAAAGCAACAGCTTTTAGATGATGACATTCTTATATGGCTTTTAAATAATAAAAAACTTGAAGATGCTGAATCCGAGAATGATGAGTATTTTGGAGTAAATATTCGTCCAGAATATATTATTCCAGAGACACAAACCGATGTGCAAAATTTTATATGTTATGAGGTTTCATTTGATGATAACGCTAGATATAATCCAGCAATCAAATATCAAGAAATCATTTTTTATATTTTGTGTCATGAGGCTAATGGTATTGTCGAAGAAATCGGAGCAGCTCGAAAAGATTTAATTGCGGGAATAATTATAGATAAATTCAATGGTTCTAATATTTTTGGAAATGAATTAAAACTCGTATCTGATAAACCAAGTGTTACGGATAATTCATATTCTACTCGTACTCTTGTGTTTGAACAAAAGACAACAAATTCACTAACTAGGGCTGACGGACGAACTTTTAATCTGAGGCGTTAATTGTGGCTGAAATAGATAAATTAAAGATACTAAGAGGTAAGCCGATTAAGATTAGTGATTTGTTGACCATATATCAACCAACTATTGATCAGATTACAGATGCAGGAGAAGAAAAATTTACCAACACAATATGGTTAATGTGTTCTTGTGCATGGGATATGCCAAGTACTTTTGCAGATGCTGGCATAGATTTTATGTCTGTATCGGATTGGCAATTTTTCATTCAAATCACACATAGTTTTAATGTTGAAGATACTAGGTTGATATTTGGAGATTTAGACTTTTCAAAATTAACTCCAATGAATTATAAGGAAAACAAAGACGATACTGAAGGTCAGATTGTACTTGTTAATTTAGAACCACTAACAATAAATGGTGTAAAATATGAACCCGCGCAATATATTTTTACTGAACAATTGTATCAAGAAATGATACCTTATGTTAGAGAAATGATTGGCTTTCAACATAAAGGTAGGAAAGCCGCTAATAAAGCAACCGCTAAAATACTTATCTTGGATGATAGACGACAACGTGCTAGGCACAAAAATGATAAATACGAATCAATGTTTCATAATGGAATTATATCTTTAGTTAATACTGAAGAATTTCCATATACATATGAAACTGCCTATTCTCTTACATTATATCAATTTACTAAATCCCTTATTCAAATTCAAGGTAAAAAACAAGCTTGTGCTATGTTTCAAGGAAGTATGTCGGGATTTGTCGATACATCCAAAATTCCATCTAGCAATTTTCAGTGGATGTATAGTGATGATAAGTATAATAAACGTGGTGGTAAAACACTTAAAGATTCTCTCTCGGTTAATGGAGAGAGCTTGAATATAAAGCCTATGAATGAAGACGCTACAAAAAAGTAGTGTCTTTTTTAATTTTTAGAAAAGGAGAATAGAATTATGGCTATTACAAGTTTTGATAATCTTGTTATTGATAGAGTCGTAGACGGATGGTTTGAGTCTAAGTCAACTGGCGATATCCTCGCAGTTCTTGATCAGATTTCTAATTTCTCAATCAATACAACTTCCGAGACAAAAGATAAGACAGATGCTCAGGGAGCACTTCTTAAGAGATACTTTACATCGAAGTCTGTTGAGGTTTCTGGAGAGAATGCTACATTCTCACTTAACCTTTTCGCACTTCAGAATGGTGGTACATCTAAGGTAACTGGTACTGATGTAATAATGCCAAGAATATTCCTCGCAGATAAGGGAACAGGAATTGTTGAACTTCCAGAAGCACCAATTGCGGGAACACTCAAGGTTTATGGTACAACAGACAATGGTAATGTTGATGTTGAGAAGAAGTATGTACCAGCCGAAGGTGAGGATCCTCAGCCAGAAGCAGGTAAATATGTACTCTCAGGAACAACTCTTAAGCTTCCTACAGATGTAACAAATACTGTACAGATTAAGTATGAGCGTAAAGTGGGTCAAGATATCGTTGCTGCAAGAGTTAATGTACAGGGCGATAAGTTCCCTAAGGAGTGCAAGGCTACATTTAGAGTACTTTGTTCAGACCTTTGTGAGTCTGAAGAGGTTCTTGCTCTTTACATTGTATTCGAGAAGTTCCAGATGAGTCCGGACTTCGATTGGACTGTAGATACTGAGTCAACTCAGAATTTCTCAGCTACAGCTTTCAAGGATTACTGTGCAAAGAATCAGGTTCTGTATTACATCGCACTTGCAGATGATACAGATGATTATGATACAAAGCAGTTCATTGGCTAATAAGAACTGATTTTGAATAAAGGGGGTTATCTTTTTTAGATAGCCCCTTTTTAGTAAGGAGGAACTTATTATGGCTAAAGAAAGAAACTGTATTTTCTGTGGTAAATCATATCAGTATTGTCCAAATTGTGGAGAATATAATTCTCTGCCAAAGTGGATGTATAATTTTGATAGTGAAAAATGCCATGACTTATATGAGGTTATTGGTGGTTATAATATTGGTAAAAAAACTAAAGAAGATATTCAGCAGGTTTTAATTAAACATAATATTACAGATTACTCACAGTTTTCTCAGAAATTACAGAATAAACTAAATACACTCTTCTCTTCTGCACCAGTGGTTAAAGAAGAAACGGTTGTTACAGAAACTCCGGTTATTGAAGAGAATGTTATTGTTGAGACTCAAACAACTAATCAGGAGGTAGACGTAGAAACTCCAGTTGTCGAAGAGACTCAAGCAGAAGAATCTGAACCAGTTCAAACAGAGTATAAACCTCGTAGAACTAGAAGATATCATAAGAAATATACAGAGGAAGCCAATACTGAAGAGTAGTATTGGCTCTTCCTTTTTTAAGGAGAAAATGGAAATGATAGTACAACCAAATTTCAATACACATGAATATAATCCTACTAAAGTTATTCGAGTAACGGATAATGATAAACAACGAGTATTTATAGCCTTTGGAATGTATCCATGTGATATATATGTAGATGGAAATGGCAAGTTGGTAATGCTGTTTGAAAAATCTACTTTTGTATAATAACAGTCATTATTGTTTGAAAGTGATTGGAGGAAATAAATGGATAATAAAAATATAAATTTAGACAAATACATACCTATACTCAATCCCAAACAAGCAGCTTTTTATTGGGGCAAAGGGATTGAACCTGTAGATATTTACCCTAGTATAGATTCTCACACACAACAACCGATTGTTGTTTTTTTGTTTAAACGTGATGAGACCTATCTATTATATAAAGAATGGTTAGATAGGCGGTGATGTTATGGGGATATATTTAGACAATGCTGCAAGTACAAAAGTTGATCCATATATATTGACAAAATTTACAGAAATTGCCGAAATATATTATGCAAATCCTAGTTCAGTTCATTCTCCTGGTTTGGATGCTATGAATATAATATCGAATACACAAGATATTATTGCATCTAAATTATCGTGCAGACAAGATGAAATATTTTTTACATCTGGGGCAACAATGTCAAATAATATATTAATTCAAGGCGTAATGCGCAAACGTCCTGAAATTATGTTTATTACAAGTTGCGTAGAACATAACGACATTATGGAATTATACGATTGGCTTCCATATTCGAAATGTATGTTGGACGTATATGAAGATGGAATTATTAATACTGATTCGTTATACGAAACTCTAGTACTGTGTGAAGCAAAATCTAAGCCATTTCTTGTCAGTATTCAGATGGCTAATTCAGAAAGCGGTGTTATACAACCAATTAAGTATATTGCCAAATTAGTTCATAAATTTGGTGGATATCTTCATGTAGACGCTACACAATATATTCCATACTATCCCATTAATGTTAATAAAATGGGTATAGACGCATTATCAATGTCTGGTCAAAAGATTGGAGGATTAAAAGGTAGCGGATTACTTTACGTGCGTCAAGAACTGCAAGATAAAGTAACTCCTGTTATTTTTGGTGAACAAGGATTAGTTGGTGGCACATATCCTACTCCACTTATTGCAAGTCTTGGGATGGCGTTCGAGTTATTGGATTATAACAATTCCGATCTTCAACATAAAAGAGATGTTTTATTGAGCTATCTCGAAGAGCTGGGTGGAATACTTGTGGGTTCGCGAGAAAGTAGATTGCCAAATAATATATATATAAGATTCCCTGGGGTATCAGGAATGAGTTTACAGAATTTACTTAATGAATATGGAATCTATATAGGTACTGGTTCAGCTTGTTCGTCAGATTCGGATAAACCTAGTCATGTAGCAACAGCGTATGGACTTAGTGACGAAGAAGCATTGGAATGTGTACGGTTTACACTTAGCAATCAGAACACATATGAAGATATTGAATATGTTGTAAAGGTATTAAAAAGTATATTGGAACTGATATAGTAACGTAAATTTTGAATAGTAACATAGAATAAGTTATTAATCAAAAATAATGTTAATGTTTATATTTACAAACATTATTACAAAAAAATAGGAGGAATTTGATAGGAAGAAAGACAGTATATAATAACATCACAGACGAAGAATCTCTATCACAGATTCTTCCGGAAAACATAGAATTATCAAATGATTTTTTAGATTATCTTAAATCAATTGATAGATCACCTAATACTATTTCTCAATATAAATCAGATCTTGATATATTCTTTGTTTATAATTTAAAAAATAACAACAATAAGAGATTTACAGAAATCACAAAGCGTGAGTTTGCAAGATTTCAAAATCACGCTATTAGTGAATGGGGATGGAGTCCTAAAAGAATAAGAAGAGTAAAATCAACACTTTCTTCTCTTTCAAATTATATTGAAAATATACTCGATGAAGAAGAAGAATATTTTAATTATAGAAGTGTGATTAAAAAAATAGAATCTCCTGTAAATCAAACTGTACGTGAAAAAACAATTTTTACCGAAGATGAAATAGAAAGTCTTCTTGGATGGCTTGTTGAACAAAAAAAATATAGACAAGCTTGTTGTGTATCACTTGCTATTAATTCAGGGAGAAGAAAATCCGAGATACCTAGATTTAAGGTATCTTATTTTAATGAAGAAAATGTTTTATTCGGTTCGTTATATAAAACTCCCGAAAAAGTTAAAACCAAAGGACGAGGAGCTAGAGGTAAAGAAATACAATTATATGTTTTAAAAAAACCATTTGATCCGTATTTAAAACTTTGGCTTGAATATAGACAAGAAAATAATATTGATAGTGAATGGTTATTCCCTAATATGAATGATTATTCAAAACCTATGTCTATAGATACTATGGACGGATGGAGTTCTAATTATACAAAGTTCTTAGGTAAAGATTTTTATTGGCACAGTTTGAGACATTATTTTACAACTGCTTTAGTGAAGAATAATATACCTACTAATGTAATACAAGATATTGTTAATTGGGAATCGGCTGATATGGTCAGTTTATATACGGATATTTCAGCAGATGAAAATATAGGAAAATATTTTGATGAAAATGGGATAAAACAAATTAAACAAAAATCTATAAGTGAAATATAAAGGAGTTAATATCAACCATATTGGTTGTTATTATTTTTGTGCAGAAACATAAAGGAGTCATGACCTTTATGAGAGTAGTATCCTTTCCACGCTACTCTTCTGCACTTTTTATTTTTTGTGGAGAGATGTAGGAAAGGGGAATAATAATGGGAAAATTAAAATGCACAAAGGAAGAATGTATAGAAAAATTATTAGAGTTACAAGAAGAAATTGGATGGAACAATATTATTACACAAAAAATATTATACGAGAATAAAATATATAAAACAGTTATTACTCTTTGGGGAAATATGAGTAATATGAAGGACGAATTAAATTTACCAAAGTCTCTAGATAGTTTTTGTAAAAAATACTCTGATGATGAACTACTGGCAATAATTCAAAAGTATGAGAAAGAAAATGGATTTTTCCCATCTTGCGAATATTGGGATACACATAGTTCTCAATTTGGTTTACCAAGTTCTCGGACATATAGAAAGCATTTTGGAAGTTGGTATAAGGTTCGAGAATTATGTGGAAATAGTAACTATACTTATATTGTTGAAAATAATGGAAAATATAAGAATAAATATGACGATAAAAAAGTATTGGACAATATTTTAGATAATTATGTTAGCGAGTATAAAAAAGTTCCGACAATAAAAGAATTGAATAATAAATATGGAATAGATTTATATCATTGTATTTGTCGTAATTATAATACATACACGAATTTTATAAAACAAAATGGATATCAACCTAGAGGGCATTATATATATACTGATGAGTATTTAGAAAATGCTTTTATGAATTTTGTCAATAAAAACAATAGGGTTCCGACTGTTAGAGAACTTAGAGAAAATAGTGATCTTCCTGGAGAAAAAGCATATAAATTAAGATTCGGAACTTGGGGACAAGCATGTATTCATTATGGATATAAACCTAATAATAGACAACCGGAATATTATTTGTCTAATGGTGAGAAATGTGATTCGTCATATGAGTGTATGGTCTCAAATTGGTTAATTGATAATAATATAAATTATGAGAGAAATATATTATATAAAAATCTTGATAAATACAATCATTATAATGGAGCAATGAATTGTGATTATTTGATTCATTACAATAATAAAGATTGGTATGTTGAAATAGTTGGTATGTTGTGGTCAAAAGATTATAAACCAACAACAACTGAAACAATAACTTATTATGAAAAACTAAAGAAAAAAGAACAAATTTTAAAAAACAATCATTTAAATTATAAATTAATATATGCTAATGAATTCAAATATAATTCTATAGCAGACTTGTTTTTATTTTTAAAAGAGGAGGTTTAATTATGGATATATCTGAAATAATACAAGAATACTGTATTCCTGTTATTGCCATGGTTGTATATTGTATATGTTATGCAATCAAACAAGCTGGATTTATTAAAGATAAATTCATTCCTATTATAGCTTTAGTTTTAGGAGGAATTTCAGGCATATTTATGAATGGATTATCATATCTCGCCGTTGCACAAGGCATCTCCAGCGGTGCAGTTGCGGTAGCAATCCATCAGGTATATAAACAACTATCTAAGGATAATGATTACACGATATGATACTTGCGACAACATTTGCACAGTTTTATGACATGTGGAAATCCTTGATTTCTATACCGGGAGCGAAAACTGCTTTAGTTATTTTTCTACTTAGTGCAGTTGAGATATCTCCAATTAAATTTAATCCATGGTCGTGGATAGGAGGACTAATTGGAAAGTTCTTAGGGATTAGAGCGTTGTGGGATAAAGTAGATGCCATTGATAAAAAGGTAGATGAGAACCAAGCAACAACAATAAGGGTTCGTATTTTAAGATTTGAAGATGAGGTACAGGAAGAAAGAGATCATTCTAAGGATTCGTGGGATCAAGTTATGGATGATATCTGTCGTTATGAATTATATACAGAAACTCACCCGGAGTTTAAGAATAATATTACCGTGGCAAGTATCAATCATCTTAAGAGGAAATACGAAGAACTCTTAGAGAAACGTGCTTGGACTGTAAAACTAACAAGCGAGGATAGATGATGAATAGAACGAGATTGTTAAGTCTCGATTGTTCAACCAAATGTTCTGGACTTGCCCTTTGGGAAAATGGAAAGTATATAGAATCTCATATTATAGATATGAGTAATATAAAGGATACTGAAGAGAGGCAAAAAGAAATGGGATTAAAGCTATGGAAGGGATTGGAATACTACCACCCTTCCATTGTTTATATTGAGGATACGTATTGTCATGGTAATCCTGAAGTACAAAAGAAACTTAATCGTATCCAAGGAGTTATATATACATGGTGTATTACTCATGATGCAGAGTTTCATTGTATTATGCCTAGTTCGTGGCGTAAGTATATCCCAGATTTTCCAAACGGTAAAGGAATAAAGAGACAAGAACAAAAAGAATTTTCTGTAAAGTATGTTACGGACAAATATAATATCAAACCCAAGTCAGATGATGAATCAGATGCGATTCTTATTGGCGAAGGTGTATTGAATATGTATGAGGAAAAGGATACGTAATTAAACCATAAGAAGGTGGTATTAATGTATTCGCACGAAATCGAGAGATTTTTACAAGACCGTAATTATACGGTGACTCCAGAAGAATGTAATCTTCTAATGGATATTAATACTAATACACAGATTACAAACATGAAATATTTCTGCGAAAATAACGAATATCATATTCACACAAGTGATGGATATAATTTTAGATTTACAGTGAAATAACAAATAAGGAGAAAAAAGGATATGACAATTGAAGACGTATTAACATACAGTCGAGTAATTAAGAGAATTATTGATAATGTACCGGAAGTAAATAGTTTGGCTAAATTTAAACTTCTCGGCATGCTTAAACAATTTGAACCAACGGTAGATAATTTCAATACTATCAGAGAAGAAAAAATACAGAAGTATGGGTCTTATGATTCCGAAGGTAGATTTGGAATATTTGAACCTCACGAGGAGGATTTCGAAACCATAACAGATTTCCAAGAGGCGCATAAGAACTTTGAGGAAACAATGAATAACTTTAATAAGGATTTGGATGAGATACTTCATTCTGAATCAGATTTACAAATAAAGAAGATAAAATACACAGATATTATAGACGCTGGTATACCAGCTGATTATTTAATGGTTTTATATAATTTAATTGAAGAGTGATTTGGAGGTAATGAATAATGGGAAAAATATCGGTCGATGCATTTTTAAGGCAATATAACGTAGCAGCGAAACAAAAAGGGTCTGCTATGGAAAACTTCATTAAACAGCATATAGTTACTGATTATATTAACTATCTCAATAAGGTGGTTATTTGTGAAGGCATAATTAATGCCACCTGTAGAAAACAAGATGGAGATAGATCATTGATAGTTTTTAATAGTCCAAGTCGTTATATGTTTTTTTATATGAAACTTATTGAGAACTATACAAACATAGAACTTAAAATAGATGATGAGCATTCTATAGATTATTATTACGATGAGCTTAATAAAGTCGGAGCAATCGACGCATTGATTGCTGCTATTCCACCATCGGAATATGCGGAATTTCAGACTCTGCTCAAGATGCGATTAGATGATTTTATAAAGAATGAATATTCTGTTACTGCTCTACTTTACAATCTCAAACAAGAGTTTTCTATATCTGAAGAACTCATAAACTCAGTAATAGAAGAATTAAAAAAGCAAGTAGAATAATATCCAACGGAGGTATGAGTTATGGCTTACAGACACTATAATGAGAACCCCAACTACAAGTCGGTTGGGGATTGTACAATACGTGCTATTTCTAAAGTATTAAATCAATCTTGGGATAAGACTTATATAGAATTATGTATTCAGGGATATTTAATGAAAGATATGCCTAGTAGTAATTCGGTATGGGATTCATATCTTAGAGGTTGTGGTTTTGTCCGTAAAGTCATTCCGAATACTTGTCCTGATTGTTATACGGTGGATGATTTTTGTTATGATCATCCAAGCGGAGATTATGTGTTAGCAACTGGTAGTCACGTAATCGCTGTAAAAAATGGAATAGCTTATGATGATTGGAACTCTTTAATGGAAGTTCCAATTTTTTATTATGAAAGATAGATTTTAAATGAAAGGAGGTAAGTTGTAATGGCTTACTACACAACACCAAGTAATTATAATTTAGGATACTACCCTACGTTGATGCAACCAACTATGCTTCAACAACCAATAATGTATCCCCAACAAATGAACGAACAAATGTTACCGACACAAATGTCGGGAACATCACCGTCTAACTCATATTTCGCATGGGTTCAAGGAGAAGCTGGAGCTAAGTCGTATCCAGTTGCTAGAGGCACTACCGTTCCACTCTTCGATTCCGAAGGAGATTTTGTATATTTTAAAACAGTGGATAATAACGGAATACCATTACCTCTAGTTAAAAAAGTTCTTAGTGATCCACCCGTGGAAGTTACAGCTGAGGTTGTTCAAGAAGTTCAAAAGGAAGTTGTCCAACCTCAAATAGATATGAGTAATTATGTCACCAAAGAAAAGTATGATGAATTAAAAAAGAAGTACAGTGATTTAGAATTTAGAATTTTAGAATTAGAAACAAAACCTAATAACACTTCAACTATATCTTCTACTTTTACTGGAAATACTTTTAATAATACAAGGAAGGAGACAGAAACAGATGGCGGTAAGTTCACTATTTAATATGTTTGGCAAGCAACAAAATAATGGCTTTGCCAATATGATGAGTCAGTTTAATCAGTTTAGACAAAGTTTTCAAGGCGACCCAAAACAGAGAGTACAAGATTTACTCAATAGTGGTCAAATGACTCAAGAACAATTTAATCAATTATCTCAAGCGGCTACTCAATTTCAGCAGATGATGAGTGGTCGTTTTTAATTTTGTTTAATTCAGCTTAATAGCTGTTTTAATAAATTCCTTACGTAAGGATTGATGGACGCATCAATTAATAAAATTATGAAAAGGAGAACAAAATTATGGCAATTAGTGATGGTTCTTTAAGTGCAGCAGATGTTGCAGCAGTAACAAATGGAAATGGATTCGGCTTCGGCAACGGAGGAGATGGCTGGTGGCTTATACTCCTCTTCCTCTTCGCATTTGGCGGTTGGGGAAATAATGGTTGGGGCAACGGCAGTAACGGTGGTTACGGCGGAGTTCCTTATGTTGTAAATGACGTTCAGCGTGGTTTCGACCAGTCTGCAATAATGTCAGGTATTTCTGGAATCCAGACATCTCTTAGTAATGCAGAAGTTTCAAGATGCAACCAGACTGCAAATATCACAAATCAGTTAACAAACATGGCAGCCAATCAGGCTTCATGTTGCTGTGAAAACAGATTAGCTATAGCTAATTTATCAGCCGATATAGCTCGTGAAGCTTGTGCAGATAGGGCAAGTATTAGCGATGCTCTTAGAGATGTACTTGAAGCAAATAACGCTTCAACACAGCGTATATTAGATCAGATGTGTGCTGATAAGATAGACGCAAAGAACGAGCAAATTGCAGCTCTTCAGCAGCAACTTACTATGTCACAGCTTGCTGCGTCACAGAATGCGCAGACTGCAGCTATAATTGCAAACAATGAAGCACAGACGAGTGCTCTCGAAAGATATCTGGCACCAGTACCAATCCCTGCCTATATTGTACAGAATCCAAATGGATGTGGATGTGGTTACAATTACGGATACGGATGCGGTTATGGAGCATAACCCTTTCATTCTAATAGGTAACATTTTTTCGTAAGAAATTTTTAGTTTAAATACTAATTTTGATACCGAGTCGTTCGGCTTCCGTCTTGGAGGTCGGACGACTTTTTAAATATGAAAGGTGGTAAACAATTATGGCTGAATATAGAGAAAATATAGTTCAGACAGTTGCACCTGGTGCCACTGTCGTTTTTAGCAATGATTTCTTTCCTTGTAACAATGGATATATTGTACACCAAAATGACTCTGGACTTTTTCAAGTTCGAGGCGTTGTAAATAATCCTTGTGCAATGTATGGAAGGTTGTCAATAGACTTTAGCGCAAACATAGCAGTACTCTCTACTGGTACAGCTGAAGCAATAAGTCTTGCAGTTACTGTTAATGGTGTTACAGAACCTGCTACAACAATGGTGGTAACTCCTGCTGCAGTAGCAACTGATCCTCCAACTGATGCTAACTTCTTTAATGTAGCTAGAACAGTTGAAATACCTATTCCTCGTGGATGTTGTCAAAATGTTGCAATTACTAATACAAGTACTCAACCGATACTTGTTAAAAATGCGATTATCGATTTAGACAGAATAGCGTAGGAAAGGAGGTATTTCAAGATGGATATAATAGATAAGACTTATGATAGAGCTTGTTGTGAAATAGATGATATCTTAAACAAGCAAAAATTCGATAAGCAAGATGTCGAAATGTTATATAGTTTTATAGATATCGTAAAGGATATTTATGAAATGGATTCAATTCAAGATTCAATGGGATATTCTCAGACCGGAGGTAGTTATACCAACGGAAATAGTTATGCTATGAGAGGTCGTTCTAACAGAATGAACCCTATGTATAACAGAAGTTATGGACGTAGTTCTTATGGTCACAGCATGAATGGTGAATATTCTCGTGATGAGAGTAAAGTAATGATGCTGGATCAGCTTGAAAGAGCTATGGATATGGCTGTAGACGAACGAGATCGTAAAGCTGTGGAAAGACTTATGGATCAAATGAGTAAGCAGAATTAACAAGTGATTATAGCCCAAGGGTGGATAGTCGCTCTTGGGCTTTTTTTAGTTGAATATGTTATAGATGACATATTTTATATTCATTGTGTTATGTATAACATATTTAATTCCAATATAGCGTAATTGTAAAGATTACGTACTAAATATAAAGGAGAAAAAGAAATGATAATTGTAGATTTAATTAAAGATCTGATGTATCAGCAGAATAAATCGGTGAGCGATCTTGTTAAAGAAACGGGATTAGCTTACGAGATAATAGAAAAAACTGTAATAAGAGATATTGTGCCCAATCCAGAGAATGCCGAGAAGATGTTGAATTGTTTAGGAATTACTTTGACGGAGGTGTTGCTATTGTATTGATTATATTATTGGAGGTGAGTGATTTGAGGACTCGTGATATTATTGCAGCGATTAACGCTATAAAAAAAGCAAAAAGTAAATTAGAAAAAATGAATGAAGTTTATCCTAAAAGATATGCCGAGGAATTATATTTAATTGGAGATGACGTGATTACTCGATGGTATTCGCAATATGACCCTATTTTATATGATCGCTCCGGCTCTTTATATAACGCTTTTAAAGTTAACTTAAACGGAACGGATTATAGCGTAGATTTTGATGCTTCATTTTTGGGAAATGAAATCATATTTGAAAACTCTTTTATGCAAGGTTATCACGGTGGAGCGTATAAAGGTAAAAATCATCCACATCCAGGAATTCCATATTGGAGGACTCCAATCCCACAATTTACAGAATGGGGAAGACCGGCTAAAAGAAGTTTTAGTCCTTATACAAAAATGGTTTCGGAAATGAATAAAAAAATAAAGGAAATAGATGATGAAAAACAAAAAGAATTTGATAGCGTAATGAGCAAAGTTTATAAAGCAGTAGAAAGATTATATTAGTAAAGGAGGTAAGATGCTATGCCTAAAGGTGTAACTGGTAGTGGTGGTGTTGATACCTCCGCTTTAGATGGATTAGTGTCTAGACTCGAATCGGTTTTAGACACTCAAAATAAAATTAATCAAACGAAATTAACTCCCAAAGCCGATGATTCGGAAGTAAAGAAATTAAAAAAATCAATAAATGAATTATGGGATGAAGCTAGAAATACTAAAAGAACAGATTTGGAATTATGGAATACCAAAACTGTAAAAAAAGATATTGACTCTATAAAAAAAGAAGCTTTAAATTCTGGCGTGGATATTGAAAAGTTTATCGAATCTTTTGATATTTCAAAGATATCATCTGAATCAATAAGTAAGGGCGAAAAATACTTTTTAAAATTTTACGCATTTTTGGAAACTTATTCAAATAAATTCGGTCAAGAAATTTCGTCTATTTATAAAAATATATTTGACAGTATTTTTAATAATTCTGATGTTTTTAAACAAGATTATTTAAAAGAGTATTATGATAATTTTACAAATAAAGCGAATCAACAATTAAATAGTCATATGTCAGATATTACATATGATGCTAATGAGAATTATGTAAAGCAGCAATCTGATTTATTGAAACAGCAACGAGAAGAAGCAAAAAGGACGGCGGATGCTGTAAGAGAAGCGGAACGACAAAAACGTGAAGAGTATCGTGCTACTAGAGACAGAATGATGGCTGATTTGAAATCTGCTATGGATGAAATGAGTAGTTCTGCAAAAGATGGAGAATTTCTTAGTTTTGATGAAGAAAGTTGGGGTGTATTTCAACAAAAAGTATTTGATTTAATTCAACTCATGTCTGAAATGGGATTTGAAGTAAAAGATATTGAAGACTCCTTTGGAAGATTACAAGATAAAGTATACATCTCCCCCGATCAAATAAAAAAAGCAAATGATGCTACGTCAGAAATATCAACCGAAGCAAAAGAGGCGAGTGAAAATGCCGAATTATTAGGAGACACATTAAAAAGTTCGGTAAATGATGAGAGTCTTAAACCGTTGATTGATGTTTTAGAACAAATATCTAAACATTTGCTAGATATAAGAAATACGTTAGGCTCTGTCGATGATGAAAATGGTTTTACCAATATTATATCTAGTGTGGATATTTTATTAGGTAAACTCGATGAAGTAAATCAAAAAGTCGGAACTGGAGTTTATAATGTTCAAATCAATCAAGGAGTAGATAGAATTGCTCAAGAACGAGAAGCTGCGACTAAAGATTATTTAAGATCTACAATGTCTAGATATAAGAACGCATATTCAAAAGTTGTGGGTCAAGCCGGAAGCGAAGAAAAATTATTTGCATATATTAATAATGTTGTAGATTTTAAAGGTGGTATAGATCAATTATATGAAACTTTTGGTTCATCTAACGTTTCACAATTAGAATCAGCCGAAAGTCAAATATATAGATATATGGACTTTTTTAAAATTCTAAAACAAGCTATGGGGTTTGATGAGTTTGGTTTAGACTTGTCAAATATCAACCTACCTACACCAGATGATTCTTATTTTAGAAGCAAACTGCGTGAAAAATCTGGATTAAAAGACACTGATGAAATTATTAATTTAGATGACGAAAAAGTAGATTTAACAGAAATAGTACAATATCTTTCAGATATTAGAGATTTAATATCTGATATTTCTAAAAAAGATTTATTTGGAGAATCTTTAGAAAAGATATCTGGATTGTTAGATTCAGTTATTGAAAAGTTTAAAGAAATAACTACACAAGTACAGATTATTAACAATAATCCTATTGATACAAATAGTAAAAATAGCGTAAATGTTAAAGTAAAAAATAAGAAACCTATAGAAACCCATATAAGTCAAACGGATTTAGATAATGTAACAGAATCAGCAAAACAAACGGCTGAAGCTAAGAAGTCTGTAAAAGAAGCCAACGAAGAATTAGCAGCGTCAACCGAGCCAACAGAGGCATCGTTGAATAGTGAATCATCGTCATTAGATAACGTTACTGAATCGGCTAAACAGACTGCCAAAGCGAAAGAGTCCGTAGCTGAAGCCAACGAAGAATTAAATAAATCTGAAAATAAAACAAAGACAAAAAAATCAGACGATGCAGATTCAGATAAAGAGCGAGAAAAAAGTATAAGCCGATACATTAAGTTGGTTAATGAACGTAATAAACTTGAGATCAAAAAAATAAAAAATGGCGATAATTCAGTTAGAGATGAAGAAATCGCTAAGATTGATGATGAGATAACCGAACTTAAGAAACTTAATTTTACTGAGGAAGAAAATGAGCGAATTACTAGAGGTGTAGCAACTAGTGCTGCGGCTCTTAAAGATGCATTAAATTTAAAAGATTTACAAAATCAAAAAGCGTTAAATAAATATATCTCAGATATTGATAATGCAATGAATTCACTTGATACACTAGAGAAAAAGAGAAAATATATCCCTGAGTTTTCTAGTGAGATTGATGAATTAAGATCGACATTGGCTCGTATTCAAGGTGATTCAGATACCATTAATATTGTTTCAGAAAAAGAATTGCAAGAGTTAGCTGAGGCAAAAAATCGGTTAAAACAATTAACTCAAGAAGCTACTCTCGCTGAAAATAAGTTAGCTAATGAGAATTCAATTCAGAAGAATTTAGCAAAGATAAATGATGTATTAAGTAAAAATACTAAACGTGCTTTTAAAGCAACTGATGTATATCAAGACTATTTAAAATTACAAAATTTGTTTCAAAATTTTGATACCTCTAAACCTCAAAGTGAATTAAACGATCTTATCACGGAATTACTTAAGGTTGATGCTCGATTTAAAGAATTAGGTGATGATGTAAAAGGAGGGGGATTTTTAAGTCAATTCTCTCATCGTTTATCTGATATGAATGCAAAGTTCTTTGCTCAATACTTTAGTTTCCAAGACATAATTCGTTATGCTCGCCAAGCATTTACAACCATACAAGATCTTAACGTTCAAATGGTTGAACTTGCTAAAGTATCTGAACAAAGTCTTGAACAGATTAAAGGCGATTTTCAATCGTATGCTGATACAGCTAAAGATTTAGGTTCAACTATAACCGACACAATCAGTGCAACAGCTGATTGGGCACGTCTTGGATACAATGTACCTGATGCCAAAGAACTTGCTCGTGTTGCACTTCTTTACAAAAATGTTGGTGATGGTATAGATATTGATGCCGCTAATCAATCACTTATATCAACCTTACAAGGTTATCAGATGCAAGCTGATGAAGCGGAACATATTGTGGATGTATTTAATGAAGTGGCAAATAATTATGCAATAGATACCGCTGGTATTGGTGAGGCATTACAGCGTTCAGCTGCGTCTCTTAATGCCGCTAACACTTCTTTAGAACAATCTGTGGCATTAGTAACTGCTGCAAATACTGTAGTTCAGAATCCTGAATCTGTAGGTACTACATTCAAAACTCTCTCGGCTCGTATTCGTGGATCTAAAACGGATCTCGAGGAGCTTGGAGAAGAAGCAGATGAGTTTACCGAAACAACTTCTAAACTCCAAGGTTTAGTTAAATCACTTACTGGTTTTGATATTCTTGAAGCTGATCAAAAAACATATAAATCTATATATGATATTCTTATAGGTATTGGAAAAGAATGGAAGAATCTTGATGATATAGAACGTGCATCTCTTGGAGAGGCACTAGCTGGAAAAAGAAATGCGAATACGCTTTTCGCCATTCTTGACAATATTGACACTCTAGAATCTGCATACGAAACTGCTGAGAATAGTGCTGGTAGTGCTATGCGTGAGCAAGAGAATTTTGAGCAAGGTCTTGAATATTCCATAAATAGAGCAAAAGCAGCTCTTGAAGAATTAATAAATGATGCAATTAATTCCGATTTTCTTAAAGGTTTAATTGATACTGGAACTAAATTTATCGAGATATTAGATGCTATTGTTAATAAGATTGGTTTATTTAAAACTGCCATTATAGGTATTGGTACTGTCATAGGTACCAAAAAGCTGGGTTAAAGTAATTAAGTAGGCTCAGGTGTATTCCCGTGCCACGGCTAAATAACCGTGGGTAAAACACAAAGACCGCCATTATTGGCGTAGGATACACAAGTAAAATCAAACGAGGGTTTTATTGGCTCTCGTACCACTGATATGGGTGTGGGTAGCTCCGCACTCTGCGATGTCCGTGAGGCTCGCACAAGGACTGGAAAGGTTATTGGTTCTCAAGTATAACGGTACACCGTTATATCCTACCCAATAATCCAATCAGCAGGGAGACGTACTGGTAACTATTCAAATTTGGCAAATTTTGAACACTTAAATAATTATTATTTTTTTTAACTGTTCAAATTTAGCAATTTTTGAACAGTTAATAAGTGTCGCCCCCAGAGGCTCTCAAGTGGGCGTGTCGAAAGGCATGAAGGTAGAGTCCAAGACATAGGTTTGAGAAGCCTATGAAAAAGCTCCGGCTAGTAGTGCTACTACTCTTCTACTAGCGGTTTGTGCGCATGAGTAGAAATATTTAAAACTTATATCCACACGAGTTGCACTGCATAGTCTTTCCTAAATCGGATGAAGCAAGACCAAACAATCCTGTACCCAACCATCTCTTTGTACCGGATATTTTCTTGATGTCGGTACTGCCACACGTTGGGCATTTGGGGATGTTGGTGGATTGGGTAGATGACGAACTTGTAGATCTAGCTTGAACACGAGCAAGTTCAACGGTATCATAAGTTTCTTTAAATTTTGCAATTTTTATATTAAATTCGATTATATCATCTTGTTTTAATTTGTCCATTGCAAAAATGAAATCTTGGTCAAGTGATACATTAGTTGTATACTTCCACTCTTCTGTGGTTAGGTTCATTTTTGTTAATTCGCCTTGACACATTGGGCATGTTGTTACCATATCATTGGCTACAAAGCCATGATAAAACGTATAATAAACTAATGTTACTGTAAAACCATTTCTCGGATCAGTTTCTTCTTTACTAGTTTTATTTATTCCCATACAATGTTGACAATATCTTAATATCCCCATAATGTACTCTCCTTATATATAATGTTTCACAAAGATATTATATATTAATATGCTATTTAATACAAACGATTCTGGTACATTGATTGGTGCGATGTATCAACATGCCAATAATAAAAAAGATATTAATCAATATAATAATGTTTTAGATTATATACAATTAAATTCTTCAGATCCAACGGCAAAATTCTTAGGTATGGATTTAGAGAACTCGGTTAACTTAACAGACAATGTTAAAACCAAGTTACAAGAATTAAAAACTGAATTACAAAAAACTGGTGAAACTGGTCAAGCTGCTGTTAAAGGCATTAACTCAATAATGGATGAAACATCTAATAAGACTACTAAACTTGGCAACGCTTTTAAAAGTGTGGGTAAATCTATTGTTAATGCCTTGACTTCAGCGGCTATAATGGCGGCTGTAAGTTGGATTATTGACAAAGCTAAAGAACTTTGGGATGAACTTACTGGCAAAGCTCAAAAAGAAAAAGAATTGGAGGCTATTTCAAAAGCTACTGAAAAACTTGATAAATCCGTGAGTGAATTACAATCTTCTGAAAGTGAATTAAGTAGTTTAAATTCTCAGATTAAAAAGATTGATGATGATATAGCATCCATTCAAGCCAAGGGAACTTTGACATTATCAGATCAAGGAGACATAGATAGGTTGGCAAGAACCAAATCCTTGTTAGAATCTCAACAGCGTATCTTAGAAACAAATATTAAACTTCAACGTGAAAGTGCTGCTATTAATGCTAAGGATGTTCTGAATACTGGTTATACGGGCAAAACATATAGTCTTGAAGATAATGGCAAGGTGGTTGCGAATGAAGAAACTAATGCTAGTTATAAAGATTGGGCTGAGTATTATCAAAATGACTATACACAACAAGGATACAATCAGTATGTCAACGCAATTAGAGAAGGTAACGAAAAAGATCAATTAAAATGGAAAGAAGTTGTTGATAAAAATACTGTTGAAATCACTGAATATATTAATACATTATATGAAGTATTAGCTTCTTTTCAAGATTCAGAAGGTAATATTATAGCTGGATATGAAGATATTTATGAAGAATATGTTGGGTATATAAATAATCTTCAATCTATGATTGATCCAAATAATTTTAACCAGTTGTTAACTGATTGGAGTAATGACGAAAGCCTTGATTATGATTTTGCTGGAGAATTCAATAAAGTTGTTGAAGATATGTATAACATGGAAGAATTTGATTTTAATAAGTTAAAATCAATGAATGAGGAATTCTTTGCAAAATTAGAAGAACAAGGAATTGACGATGATACGTTAAATGCCATATTAAATTATAAAAGAGCAATATATGATTCTACCTTAAAGGGAATAAATGATAAATATAATCCAGAAAATATACCTGAAATTGGTGGCACTTATTATGATTCCGAGGGAAATATTCATAAGATACAAGCAGAAGAATCCGAAGTAGATCGTGAACGTCAAAAACTATCAGATTGGGGCAAAGAAGCTGGAAAAGATTATCTTCAATTTGAAAATGATATTGATAGTGGTGTGCTTCATAAGTTTGGCAATGTCGATATGGATAAACGAACCATTATCGAATGGTCTGACGAGTTGAAGAAAACATATGAAAAAGAGTTGGCGTCTTGGGATAATTATAATCCTGAAGTTGGTACGATTGATACTGTTTTTGGTGGCAGTAGTACGTTTGAATGGGATGAGACTGAACACACAATTGCCTTCACACCTATTTTACAGACGGAAGATGGTGCTGTATTTTTAGGAAAAAATGAAGTATATAATTACATTGATTCGGTAATAGCAAAAGCTGCTGAAGATGGTGAAATATCTATTGATGAAATATTAAAAATTGATAGTGCCGATGGTAAAAAATATGGAGAAGAATACGGTAAAGGGCTTATAGCTGGTGTTGACGAAGTTACTGGTAACGAAGGTATTGGTGCCGTAGATGCTGGTTATCTTATGCATTTCTCTGGTAAATTTGGTGCATGGAATTTAGCAAAAGACTATGATTCTATGGGCAAAGATTTTCAACAGAGTACTCAAGATGCACAATCGTCTTATGAAACATTGACTAATTATGTAAAATCACATCCATTAGAACCAGGTATAGAAAATCTTGATGAACAATATGAGCATCTTAAAGAGATTATGGGTGATAATTGGTCGGATAAGTATTTGGAAGAATTAACACCTGAAGAAAGACAAATAGCATTAGGAATAGAATTAGAACCAGATACAGAGAGTTTAGATTATGATGCTTTGAAAGAAGAATTATCTAAACGTATGAGTCCTATCACTGTTGATGTCGAAATCGAAACCAAATCTTCTAAAGGTGTTGCAGATCTCAAAGCTATGGATGATGCATTTGGTGATGATTTGGCGACAGCATACAATAAAACTAAAGTTGAAGGTGGTAAAGCAACTGCTACTGAGATTGAGGCTGTTAATAGTGCATTTGGTGGTACAACATTTGATGCTGGTGCTGACCAAGATGTCAATCTCCTCTCTTCTGCTATTGAGCAATACAATGATGCTCTTGTAGAAAATGCTGGTGATGCTGACGCTGCTCAAACTGCAACAAACCAACTTGCAACTGCATATGTAGATCAAAGTGGTGTATTAGATACACTTATAGATGATTTGGATCATGTTACTGATGCCGAAAAGGAATATTATATTCAGCAACTTAAAGAACAAGGTATAACTAATGCTCAAGAAGTAGTTGAATCAAGATTAACAAAACGTTATAAAGCACATGCAACTGCCCTTAAAGAATTATCTAAATATGTCACACAAAACAAAACAGCGTTTGATAAAGCTGTAGCTGCAAAAGATAGCGATTCTGAAATAATAACAAAAATGACTGATAAGGTTCAGAATCTTATTGCTGTTTATAATGAGGAAGGGAAAGCTATCCCAGAGCTTAGTCCAGAAATTGATGCTGATTTTATTATTAAAAATGCCGAACTAATTGAAGATGCCATAGAAGGAGATATTGAGGCTATCGGAAAATTACGTGTTGAGGCTAGTAAAAAAATATTATTTAATGCTGAATTATATGACGATGCATTTTGGTCTGATGCTAACTTATTAGCTCAACAAATTGCAGAATTAGATTCGTCTGATTTTGAAGTTGGAGCTTATCTTAATAGTGCACCATTTCTTGCTACTCTTGCCAGTCTACAATCTCAGTTTTCAGGCACTATGGCTCAGTTTAAAGCATGGATTTCCGAAATAACTGGTGGTGCAATAACGGCAGATTATGAATGGGATACAGTTAGAGTTGGAGAAACAACGCAAGGTTTTAACGGCGCACCATCAGATGCAAGAGTAAATATTAGTGCTGTTGATGTAAAAACACTTAAAGGGATTAAATATAAATGGAACGGAACACAAACTGGTGCTACTGGTAAATATGGTGGCGGTGGTTCATCTAAATCTTCCGGAGGTGGAGGAGATAACGGTGGTGGTGGAGACTCCACCAACAACGACAAAGCTTCTGAGGATACCGATGAGACATTTGATTGGATTGAAGTTGCCATCCAACGTATCGAGGAAGAGATTGACCGACTTGACAAAGTTATCAACGATGTTTATGAGAATTGGGCGAAACGTAACGAAAAGATTGGCGAAAAGATTAAGCAACTTAATCAAGAAATTAAAGCTCAGACTACTGCCCAAGAAGAGTATCTCCGCAACGCTAAAAAAGTTGCCGTTAATGACGGTAAGGAATTAAACTGGGAAGATTACGGCGATGACGAGACAACGGCTAAATCATCTAAGCAATATGCATATGACTTAGAACAATACAATAAAGCTGTAGCTGCATGGGCAACAGGCGACTATCAGCGTAAGGTTCGTGAAGGTTTAATGAGTGGTAACGACATCGAGAAGATTGCTAATAAGTATCTTGTCGAAGCCATTCAAAATTATCAAGAACTCTACAATAAATCTGTTGCTGCTGGTGATGCGGTTAAGGATCTCCAGATAGCTGTTAAAGATCAATATAAGCAACTGCTTGAAAATATTATTGCCGAATATGAAGGTCAAATTACTAACATTGAGAAGCAAGCTGACATCATTAATGAGCGTATTGCACGTACTGAGGAACATGGTTATTTCGTAGATCAATCATATTATGACAAACTTGTTGAATATGAAAAAGATCAGAATAAAAAATATGCTGAAGAACTTGATGAAGCTGTGAAAAGATTCAATGACGCTGTTGTCAATGGAAAAATCCAAGAAGGTACTGAAGCTTGGAATGACATGTATCAGCAAGTACAGGATGTCAACAAAGCTTACGAAGAATCTAACACTGAACTTGTTAAACTGAATAATACAATTATGCAGTTACAGTGGGATAAGTTTGATTGGTTAGAAGAAAGACTTTCGGATATAGCTAATGAAGCTGATTGGTTAATCGGACTTCTGCAAAGCGAGAATAATTATAATGATAAAGGCTTTTTAAATAACCGTGGATTTGCACAAGCTGGTCTGATCAGTGCTCAATACACTGATGCTACCGAGCGTTTAAAGCGTTATCAAAAACAATATACCATAGTAAGCAATCAATTAGCAAATGATCCAAATAATAAAAATATTATTGAAGAACAAGAAAAGATAGCTCAAGCTATGCGTGATACCGCAAATGCCGAAAAAGAAGCTATGGAAGCTATGCAGAGTCTTGTAAGAGAAGGTATTAGTAAATACATTGAATCTCTTGGTGAACTTATAGACAAGTTTAAAGAATCATTAAATACCGAAAAGGATTTATATGATTTCCAAAAAAATATTGCCAATCAAACAAAATCTATCAGTGACCTCGAAAAGCAACTTGCCGCTTATCAAGGCGATGATTCTGAGGAAACTCGTAAGAAGCGTCAGGAACTTCAAAAGCAATTAAATGATGCACAGCAACAACTCGAAGAAACTGAATGGGACAGATATATTTCCGAAACCAATCAGATGCTTGATGATATGAAATCTGGCGTTGAAGAATATCTTAATGATCAAACTGAAAGTATTATTGCAGTTATGAATAATATGCAGCCTTATATCCAAAAGAATGGAGAAGCTATTACTAAAGGACTGCAAGAAGTTAAAAATGATTATGATATTAAATCAACTGAGCATTTTGAAAGTCTTGGAGATAAGATTGGAAATGTAGGAAGTATCATTGATGATTTTAGAAAATCAATGGAGAAGGTTACCGACCCTGCTACGAATGGTGTTAAAGGTATTGTCGAACATATGTCAGTTGATGTTAAAACAATAGCTGATGGTATGATAACCCTTACCAATTCAGAGAATAATAAACCCAAATCTTCTGATGGTTCTGATACACCTAGTAATGGTACCGATAAGAAAACTGGTGGTGCGTCTATAAAAGATGATGTCCAAGAACTTTTCCATAAAGGTTCATGGCAGAAAGATGATAGAGGTAATTGGTATCAATACGGAAATGGTTCATATGCCGCAAATGAATATGTTGATGGATACTGGCTCAACAGCGAAGGTTATTGGGATTCAAGTTGGGATGGTTCTTGGAAACATAACGACAAAGGCTATTGGTGGGAATATTCCGATGGTTCATATCCAAAAAATGAGTGGTTAAAGATTGATGGTGATTGGTACTACTTTGACAGCGAAGGATATATGGTGACCGGAAAGCAAACCATCGGAGGCAAGTCATATACCTTTGGTTCAAATGGTGACTGGCTTGGTTATGCTAAGGGTACTAAAGCTTCACCTCGTGACCAGCTTGCATGGACTCAGGAAAATGCATCCGAGCTTATCTATCGTACATCTGATGGTGCTATGCTTACACCACTCAATCGTGGAGATATGGTCTTTACCCATGATATGTCACAAAGATTGTGGGAAATTGCGAAAGGAAATATTCCTACTACTGTTGGACTTGCCGTACCAAATGTCGGCTCTAGTAATGTAAGGAATGTGACTTCGAACAATAACATTACAATCGAATTACCTAATGTTGAGAACTACAATGATTTCAAGCGTGAAATGAAACAAGACAAAGAGCTTGAGAAATTCTGGCAAGAGATTACTATAGGTCAAGCAATGGGTAATAATACTTTAAAAAAGAATAGATATTAATCTATATTATGCTAGGGTAGGTACTCTCCTACCCTAGTGTTTTTTAATAAGGAGGTAACAGGATGTTAACAGATAAAAGTCGATTAAAAAGACAGAATGAAAAATACAAAGAAAAGATACAGCAACTTGAAAGCACAGTCAACGCTCTCAAAGACAAGGTCGAGTACTTTGAGAAGCGTCAAGAAGCTATGGATAAAAAGGAAGAAGAATATAATAAACTGATTGATTCTCTCAAGATACTGAAGCAGAAATATGTTGAGGTTATAGACAAGCAGAAATCAGTCAAGAAAAAGATACTTAAGGAAATGAATAAATACGTATAAAAAGAGGGATTAATTATGATAAGTGATTTCATTTTTGACGGCAGATCGTTGTCGGAATTTGGTTATATCCTCGTGTTTGAAAACACAGAAGAACTAATGGACACTTCTAATATGGAAATGAAAACCATAAAGGGTGCCCGAAATGATAAGTCTTTGGGGGTCGGCTATGACTATGGCGACAATCTGACTGCGACATACCTTATCATGAAAGACTTCTGTAAGTTTCCGGATGACGATTTGAATTTAACCGATGATGACGTGTCGGAGCTGACCCGATGGTTATGTCGGAAACAATATAAATGGTTTAGATATGTTGATGATGATAGTACCACAAGTGATGTATGGTATCAAGGATATTGGACAGTACAAAAAGAGTACGCTGGAGATAAAGTCATAGGTCTTAAGATTACTCTCCATACAAATGCTCCGTATGGCTACTCTCGCATCATTAAGCATTTCAGTAATGAAGCTGCTTTTGACATCAACGTAAATACAGACGAAGAAGGATATATATATCCTACAGTAACAATCCAATTGGCGGAAGGTGGTGAACTACATTTAATCAATACCACGGAGAACAGAGATATGGAACTCAAGAACTGTGTAGCTGGCGAAACCATCACTATAGAAAATGGTGACGTACAGCAGATTGGTAGCACTAATACTGCCCATGATTGGATACATGAATTTAATTATAAATATCCAAGGTTTGTGACGAGCTATGGTAACTCAGAGAATCATTTTACCATCAATAAGCAAGCCGACATAACTTTGGAATACAGGGAAATCAGAAAGGTGGGATTGAGGTAAATGCAAAAATTTTCTTATGATATGTTCGACCAAATCGAACAGCCGACCTTCATACTTTCCAACATATATCACCATCACATTGGTGAAATCAATAACATAAATATAGAAGATGTTAACGTCAACATTAATATGAATAGTGCTGATGAAATGTCTTTCGATGTTTACAAGGAAGTAAATGGAGTAAAATGTAATGTCTGGGATGATCTTATATCATTCAAATACGTGTATATCCCGGAACATCATGAATATTATAAAGCTGACGTAAGTATAGACGAGGATAATTCTACGGTAAAGAAAGTAACTCTTACTTCTGCCGCAGAACACGAATTAAGTAATCGTATTATTCGAAGCCTCGAAGTAAATACTGAGTCAGATATATTGCAAGACGATTATGTAACTACGGTATTCTATAACGAGGAGAATCCGAGAGGTTCGCTGCTCCACCGTGTCTTATCGGTTAAGACACCAGGATGGTCAATAGGACACGTAGACGATACATTATGCAATATACAACGTACATTTAGTATCAGTAATCAGAATATCTACCAAGTACTGACAGACACTATCGCTAAAGAGATTGAGTGTCTGTTTTTATTTGATTCGGTGAAGAGACAGATTTCGGCATATGATTTGGATAACATATGTCTTGATTGTAACTATAGAGGTAATTTCACAGATGTATGTCCAAAGTGTGGAGGAACTCATATACAAAAAGGCTACGGCAAAGATGCCAACATATTTATTTCATATAACAACTTTTCGGAGAAGATGACGGTTGATGGTGACGAAGGACAAGTTAAGAATTGTTTCTATGTTACTGGTGGTGATGATAATATCAACGCTGCTATCATCAATTGTAATCCTAGTGGTACACCGTACATTTATAGATTTTCTGAAGCTGATTACGCTGATATGCCACCAGCTTTAGTGGCGAAACTACAAGAGTACAGCGAGTATTATGATAAGAACATAAAGAAATATCAAGAAGTAGTTGCGAATTGGTATGACGCTATCAACAACTACTATTACTACAAGACATCTATGATGCCGAGAATAAATGGCAAACCGTGGAAACCTGAAACCGGATACGACCTTGGTGATATTGTTTATGTAAAAACACTTCCTTCGTGGTGCTATTTGGAGTGTTGTGAAAAAGGAGATCCGGGGCGTTCTGGTGCTGAAGAATTCGATGCTACGTCGGTATACGAAGGACAGATAATTGAAGACGGTACGGTACAATGGATAGTTCGCAAGAACATTCTTACTCTCCCATCCGCACGACAGATTGTCGAAGGTGGAGGTGTTGCTTGGAAAGCAAACAAGACCTATGTAAAAGATGAAACGGTATTTACTTCCAAGCTGCCGTATAACATGAGTCTAAAATGCGAAGTGCCTGGAAAGTCTGGGACAACAGAACCTATTATAACTGACCCACACGTAGGTGATACAGTTACTGATGGCACCGTTACTTGGGAAGTTGTGGCAAATGAAGGTGATGGTCTTCGACAGTATTTCGGAAATGCGAACAACAAAGTTTATTTTTTGAATAAACTTCCAGAGTCTGATACTGAGATTGATAATGAAATTAAGAATATTGCTTCACTGCAATTTAATAATATCTACCGTATGGAGATTACAGATAGTACTCACTCAACAGATCCGATCACAAGAACTGTCACAAAAACAAATACTAGATGGCAGAATAATAAATTTTATGTCAAAACTGGCAATAACGAAGAGTTACAGAAAGATCAGTATATCAAGTACGGAAATGTTTATCGCTATGTGGACAAGAGTGGTATACACCAAACGGGACAAGATTATCAATTCTATAACGAATCTGGAGAAGCCGGAGAATGGGTATTGAAGCAAGTAAATGGGAATAACTATGCTCGTGGTTTCGCGATAATAGATGGTAAGACATATCATTTTGATATAAATACCAACTATATGGATATTGGTGATTTCCGTGACGACGGGAAAAGATACAAAGCTTGGTATGAAGGTCGATATCCCGACCCTCCTGAAAAATTAGGACACATTATATATTTACAAGCAAATGGCTACAACTACATTGATTACATTGATATTGATCCTAAATGGATAGAGACAACAACTACATCCGAAGTACCGACATACACTTGGACTGGTAATGTTAAAGTCTATAACACAGGAGACCCAGATGATAGTTATACTACTACTGTTCCACTTACCGCATATCTCTATACAACAGAAGTGTATGAAGATTATATGGCGTGGATGCAGGAGAAAGTTGAGAAGCGTTTGGCGAAAGCTGACAGTACGGTTAAAAGCATAATAGATATTGATATCCCTAGAGATGATAATGGTGATTATATTCAAGCAGTTGATGATGCTGTTGGAAGTGATCCACCATCATTCTCAGATATTCTGACGCAGTACTCTCTCGACATCCTTGAAACTTGTGCAAAGGCATTCACTGGGACTCTTGAGGTAATGCAGAGTCAACGCATTGGTGATAAAGATAAAGATTTCTATGGCTACGACTTATACAATCCTTTGTACTATCCTTACTATCACCGCAAAGAACTTGTTGATTCGGAGATGAAGAAGCGTGAAGCTACGGTCAAAGAATGGGAGACAAAGAGAGATGACTATCGAACCAAGATGACAGAATGGCAAGATAAATTTAATCTCGAAAAATTCATCGGAGAAGATTTATACACGGTGTTCTTCCACTATATTCGTGAGGGAGATTACAACAATCCTAATTATATATCAGATGGTATTTCGGATGGCGAAGTGATCAATTACGCCAAGAGGGTTTTGGAACTTGCGAATGAGGAATTAAACAAAGCCACAAAACTGCAATTCACACTTTCAGATTCTCTGAAGAATCTTTTAAATACAACAGAGTTTAAAAATTACAAAGAGCGTTTTGCAATCGGTGATTACATAGTGTGTGAATGTGATGAAGAGTTATACAAACTTCGTCTTATTGGTGTGTCATATAATTATGGTAATCCCGATAGTATAAATGTTACTTTTTCAAATGTAACCAAAGTGAAAAATTATTTTTCGGATGCTCAAGATATATTGTCAAAAGCTCAGTCAATGTCAACGTCATATACTGCGACAGTGCATCAAGTTGAGAAATCTTCTGCTATTACGGACGAGGTAGATTCTTGGAGCGAGGAAGGAATGCCAGCGGATGTAAATAAGATAGTTAATAACGATGTCGAGGAGATAATGTATGACGAGAACGGTCTGATTGCCAGATCATATGATGACATAACACAGACATATAGTCCAAAGCAACTCCGAATACAGAATAATAAGATAGTATTTACTGAGGACAATTGGGAAACCACTGCTCTTGCTATAGGTGAGAATACATATAAATATTGGGATCCTAAAGGTGGAGATGACAAGCAAGGAGCATGGGTAACTGTAGAAGGTTACGGTGTTAATGCAAAGTTCGTTAACTCTGGATACATCACTGGTTCTCAGATAGTGGCTGGAGAAGTCTATAGTGAGAATTGGAATGGCACTGGCACTTCTGGTTCTTACATAGATCTTGTCACTGGAGAGTTTAATTTTGGTGGTGGTGGATTAACTGGTAAATATAATACTGCCACCGGAAAATATGAACTTAATTATAAAGGTAATGCCGAAGTTACTGCTGACGTAGGTATAGGCTCAGAGATTGGAGACTGGATAGTTACCGAACAAGGTCTGGGCAAAGAGGATTCGATTATTACACCTTCAGTTGTAAGGACTACTACATCGGTAAGGTCTGATAAGCTTTATGCTGATACGGATATATATATAAATAATCAATCCTTACTCAGTACTTTATCAAGTAAGCAAGACACACTTGTCGCTGGTGATAATATCACCATTGAGAATAATGTTATATCTGCTGTGGGTGGTACAGAGGTTATTGCAAACCCTAGTGAAGAACCAACGGCAGTTTTAAATACAATTAAAATTGGAAATATAGTATACGGTATACCAAGTGGTGACGCAACTACGTCAACTAATGCGAGAATATCAACTTTATCAAGTACTACTTCAACAGGAATAGAAGGGAGAATAGAGGAATGAATACAATAAATGTAGCGACACCAACTAGAGCTAATATGGATACCGCCATGGCAAATATTGGATTTACTGTGGATATCATAGATGAGAATACTTCAGACTATACTTGGGATGATCAAGGTGGATATGCCAAATTGAGATATGCATACGAGCCAAATTTATCTAATAGCAGCTATATGTACTACCAACATTGGTTTACTGGAAGTGCAACCAATATACGTTATATTTATGCGGATTCTGGTTCTCTCCCAATAAAAATATGTTATGAACTTTTATCAAACGGTGGAATTGCAATAGGTTTTACCAAAACAGCAAATACTCCGATTCAAGTAGCATTTATCGCACCGAAAACGTCTGCGGATAGTTGGGTTGTAACAGATTATTGGCTAGCAACATGTGATTATAGTAGGCTAAAATTTATTGTTTATGGTTCAAATGCTAGTCCATATAATAATGTAAATGGTGGATTAAGTCCTTATTCTAATGATGTCCAAATTATAAAGGCGTATAATAATCAAAGATTTATGGATAATCTGTATCTAACGCTTTTAGCACCAAATATAGATGTAGACGAAAACGTGAGGGCAACCGTTGGCAATAAAGAATATTTAATAATTGGCAATGGTTATCCTGTTAAGGCGGCTGTTGAATTGCCATCATAATAGAAAGGGGGTAGAGATTTGGATAATGTACAAAAGATATCTATAGATATAATGAATAATAAGTATTCAGATTATATCTATGCTAAACAGCATGACCGTAACCGTACAGTTGAATTCACAATTACGGAAAACGGTAAGAAGAAAGAACTGGATGATACTCATTGTACTTTTGTTATGAAAGGCAAAAAGGTTGTATCATTCAAGCATTTGGTTCGCAGTGGAGATGTATATAAAATGTCACTTGAGCCAAATGACACACATGAAGCTGGCAAACTGCCATATCAACTCATACTCTCTTCTGGTGAAGTTGATATAGAAGTCGATGAACACGGCGAGTATCACATTATATGGGGTGATGATGGTGTAATAATTGGTACTGTTACTGGCTATATGTTGGTCGAGCAATGCGTTGTTAGTGATGATGACGCAGCAACACAGTTTGACACCAATATACTGCAAGACTTATTGGGTGCTGTTCAAGAAGCCGAAGGGGTTATAGATGATATTGAAGCTCTTAACCAAGAAAGCCTTGGTTATAGGAATCTGTCAGAGTCATACGCTAAAGGTGGAACCGGAACTCGTGAGGGTGAGAATACAGATAATGCGAAGTATTATAGTGAACAGGCTAACGCTTCTTCAGTACTCTCTCAATCATACTCTGTGGGTGGCACTAATACTCGTGAAGGTGAAGACAAGGATAATGCAAAATATTATAGTGAACAAGCAGAACATGCTAAAGATTTAGTTATCATTACAAAAAAGGTTACTCTTCTCGTAACAGGAGAAGGTAGTTGGAACAGGAATACTAATACCATAACTGTACCTTGTGATGGTATTACAGATAATGAGGATGAGCAGCTTATTGTGGTGCGTCCATATGAACAATATATTGAAGAATATCTAAGTTGTAATATACGTTGTATTGCTCAAGGTGATGGTATTCTCACATTTAAGTGCGATACTATTCCTAGTAGAAATATAGATGTACATGTCAATAGTCAAATGTTGGTGATTGACAATGAAGCACAAAGTAGAATTATATACACTAATATTGAACCAGAATCTGGAGAAATAAATACTGATGATTATTGGGTGTGCGATTATACGGAGTCTATTATAATTGCCGATTACCCTACTACGTTCTTAATGCCTAATACTTGGACAACATATTCTGTACCAGAAGACTTTCATGATTTTTGCATTTCACAATTTATATTATTTAATGCACCCGGAAATAGAATTACTATATATAAAGATAGAGCTAAGATTGCTACATATGTTAGTGGTATGAATTACGAAAGTGCAACCCTTGTTTATGACGATGGTAACGGATACCAACTTTATCAAGCCATAGACTCGGACGGTTCTAATGTAAGATTTTATGCTAATACAGATATTCAAACCCAAGTTGGTGAGGGTATCGTAATACATGCAATTTAAGGAGGTGATATCATGATAGATAATTTTCAAGCTAAGTATGATTTTGCCCCTGACGATTATTGCACTGGTGTGGAGTATAGTGATAGCACTTTGCCTGATTTATTAGCTAGACATGTAACTAATACAAGTTCGACATTAAAGTTTAAACACTCCAATAGTCCAATAGGGTGTGTATTTTCACCTCAAGATGGTGATGACATATGGGTTAAGGTACAACCGAACAATGATGGTACGGAAACTGTGTGGTGGTATGGTGTAAACGGATTGACGATAGATGATAGTATCGACACTATCGCACCTAGTAATACTAACAATAAATATAATTATATTGAGTTAGATGGTGTGACACTTGAAGACGAATATCCATTGGAAGGTGTTGGAGATATTATGACTAACTCAATGAATAATGTAATTGATCTAACTGGAGTTACTGTTGTTGCTGAATATACTCCAAATATTTACTTAAATAATTATATGGGAACAGTATACGGTATGAGATCATGTATTAGTCAAGGTTATAATATTAATCTTGGTGCTGCACATGTCCCACAGCTAGATTTGTCTGGTACGGATTTTACTAATGGTGGTGGTATAGATTTACAAGATATAGAAGTGGATACTGAGATATATGATCTTCAAAACTGTATAGTATCTGAGGACACTTGGAGAAATGCTTTATCGGGTTATTATGGTAATATTACTCAAATAAATGTGAGCAATTGGGATCTTGGAGATACAACAACTTTAAGTTATCTTATAAGTTCACAGATTGACACATCAGGTGTTCAACCCTCTTTTATTGGGTTGGGCACTTGGGATGTAAGTAATGTAACTGATTTTGAAAATTTAATATATGATTACTCTGAAGATGTATCTATACAAAATTGGGATGTAACCAGTGCCACAACACTTAATCATATATATAATCCCGATGTAAACAATTATGATTCAGATATAGATTTGTCTGGATGGAAGATACCGAATAATCCAATAGATGTTTCACAAGGCGAATGTCTTGTAAGCAGTTATTTCCCGGGAGCATTACATGTTGATGATTGGGATCTTTCTGAGGTTACAAATATTGATGGATTATTTAACGGATATCATACTGATATGGGTTATATACTTGGACTTGAAACATGGGATGTATCTAATATAGAATCAATGAGATATTTATTTTATAGAAACATATTTGATCCATCACAATTACAAGATTGGGATGTATCTAATGTAGAACATTTTGACCACATGTTTGATGGCGGTTTATCAAGTTATTATTATGGTGGTTCTGCCCCAGAGTATATATCAATGTATCTGAGTGAATGGAGAGATGATTTATCCCCTAATGCTACTTATACACAAATGTTTAAAGATGTGAATTTTGTAGGTGGTGATGGTAGTTATAACTATCCTCATTGGAATGGTTTCATAGATTTCGAAGGTACATTTATACCATACACAGGAAGTGAAGTACAGGGTGGTGTTTACTTTAAAGGAATAGAAACAACCCAATCATATGATTATCCAGAGTTTCCACCAGAAGATTCAGAAGTTGGAGATGCGTGGTTCTGTTATGATCCGGGAACACACGGATATTATACTGGTGGCATTGTATATGATGGAACAAGATGGTATCCGGTGAACACGTCTGATTTGACAGAAGGATACTTCCGTGACCCAAGTACTAATGAATGGGTATATTACGAATATCCAGATACTGGTTATTGGAGTAGTTATGGGTTAGTTAGAAATTTCTATACTGCTAAAAATGAAAGCCCACAATATCTTATTGGAGAATACCAATGGATTGGTGCCAATCGTTGTTGGTATAAAGTCCCACAATAAACTTAAGGAGAGGTAAATCCCTCTCCTTTTTAGATAAAGGAGAAATGTAATGTATACAATAGTAATGGATAAATATAAGAACCTTAATACTACTGTCCGTACAGTTATATTTCAGCAAGAGTCTATGATAGATAAGATTCAGTTCCTTATACCACCTATGTATAATGGTACGGAGTTAAAAGACTATACTGTAACGCTGAAGTATGTTGATCCAAACGGTAACTTCCACAGTGAAGTACTGACGTTAGATGAGGACATGTATAAGGATTATCTTAGATATGAGCTGCCAGTAACAACTAAGCTTACTCAGGTGTCGGGTACTCTCACACTGCGTCTAACACTTATAAAGTTCGAGGGTGGCGTTGAGCCAAGTGTAAAGTCAGAACACGTTGTTGAAGGTACTACTATGGTCGTAACTGAGGAACAAGGAAGTGATACGCCAATAGATGATCCTACAACAATGGTTATTGATAAGCTTGAGAGTAACTCTACTACTCTTATGGTTCAGAGACCTAATGGTTTTAATGACTATGTCAACTTTGAGGATATTGAAGCATTTAAGGCACAGATGAATCAGCTTAATAGAGAGATGCAGAAGATGCCGAACGACCTTGAGATTGGCGAGAAGGAAAATCTTCATCTGGTACATGACGGTGAACAGATTGGTAAGGGTGTTGAGATATTACAGCCCGCAATGTTTGATGAAGTTGATGATGCTAACGATGGAATCATAGATGTAGATAATCTCAAACCAGATCCGGAGCCATCAAGTAACTTTATAGAATTATAAAAGAAGGAGGATACAATATGTTAGCTCCTATTTTTACACATGGAACTTATGCGAATACCATCAAGGCTATTGAGGAAGGTAAGATTAAATACCCTGCGTATCTGTGGATTTCAGATCGTGGTCAATATGGCTTCCTTAACAAGCAGAATCAGCTTGAGGTTATTGGTATTCCTGAATTAACCGGAACATTAGAAAATAAAATAATACTTTCATCGTTATACGATGGTCTTTACCAAGTTAGAGGACAGCATAAAATCACTGCTGACCACCCTACTACGTTCGATTCTAGCTCGTATATTCTCGTAGTGGTACAAACTGTGGGTGGAGTGAAAAAAGTGCGAAGAATCACCGCAGACGAGCTGACAACTTATACTATTGGCGAGGATCTTTCGGTCGAGGTGAACGAGGTTGCAACTAAGGATTATCTTGACGAAAAAGGGTATGTAACTGAACAACAGCTTGATGTAAAAATTGAAGTTCTTAAACGTGAACTTGAGGATGAAATTGAGGTTTTAGTTGAACCCGTAGTAAGACCAATGGTGGAAGAAATAATCAATAGAGATATTCAACCAGAGGACGATGAAAATATCAGGGACTTATTTCCCGAACAATAATGGTAACTGAGGTGTGGTAACCCCACACCTTTTTAATTTTATTTATACATGTATAAAGGAGATTAAATTATGGCAATTAAACAGTTTATCTCACTTGAGAATCTCACCACTTATGATGAGCTTCTTAAAAATTATGTTGCCGCAGAGGATGCGAAAAGTATTAAAACTGTAGCAATCGATGGCAACATTTTGAAGTTTTATGATGTAGAAGAGCCAGTTGGTTCTACTGCTCCAAAGTATGCTATCACTCTTCCACAGCCTGACCTCAGTAATTTCGTACAGAGACTTGTTGAAGGTACTAATGGTAAGGCACTTATCTTCAACGAGACAGATGGTGGTGGTGCAAAGTTTGAGCATAATGACGGAACATGGAGTTTTGTCGGCGTAAATGATGGTGGCGAGAATGGTCTTGCTGCACAGATTTACGCTTTGAAGAAGAATGCAGATAACAAGTATGTAGGTACAAGAATTAACGTTACCAAGGGTGGTATCTACTATACTAACGGTGCTGATTCTATGGCTTACACAGCACTTGATGAAATCGCAACAAAGCGAGATGTGCAAGGTGATGCTGGTTCTAAAACAGTATATGTTGTAGAAACATCTGGTGGTTCACAAGATGAGTTTAGTAAGAAGTATGATTTCTATCAAGGATCAAACGGTTCTGCTCAGAATCCAGATCCTAGTGAGAAAATAACCTCAATTGCAATAGCTAAGGATATGTTTGTTGAAAGTGGTTCTGTAGGTACAGTTACTGTGGCTGATGAACCTTACCCTGGTGCTAAGGTGGGTGACAAATATATAGATATAATTTTGGCTAACAGTTCAAGTGAACATATCTATATTCCTGCTAATAGCCTTGTTGATGTATACACTGGTGGAACAACAGATTATATCCAGATATCTATCGATAGCAACAATCAGATTACTGGCACACTCATTGATGGCTCAATCACAAGAGCAAAGCTTGCTTCTGATGTAAATGATTCGCTTGATCTTGCAGATACTGCACTTCAAGACGAGGATATTGAAAGTGTTGCTGATGAAGATATACAGGCACTTTTTGAGTAGTATTTTATAAGAAAGGCAGATGAAAAATCTGCATAATAATAGTTAACCAAGAGAGGGATTTTCCCTCTCTTTTATATTATAACATTTTCTTTTCGAAAGGAGAAAAAATTATGGCAGCAAAACAATTTATGACACTTGCTAATCTGACAAGTTACGACACACTTATTAAGCAGTACATTGGTACAGAGGATGCAAAATCAATCAAGTCTATTACAGTAGTAGGTAATACAGTTAGTTTCTTTAAAACAGCTGATGCTTCTGGAACGGCTTCTTATACTGTAGACATTCCAGATGTTTCTGGATTCATGGATAAGATAGCTTCTGCTAGTGGTGATAAGGTTGTTAAATCTAACTCGGATGGATCGGTATCTGAGACAGATATTGGCATTGACGAACTTATAACTGGATATTATCATGATGACGTTTCATACGGAGATATTATGATATATAACGGAGACGGACAGATTAGTGATTCTGGTTTAAGTTACGAGGAGGTCGCTACAGAGCATTATGTTGATAGTAACGTTAACATAAAGACAGTATACATTGTAGACAATGGTGCTACATCTGATTACGCTCGTGTATATTCAATCTATCAGGGTATAGGTAGTGCATCTGACCCAGTTGCATCTGAGAAGCTTATAGATATCAACGTACCAAAGGATCAGGTTGTTGAAGATGGTTCTGTAGTAAACATCACATTCTCAAACAACAAGCTTTGGGATGGTAACGTAGATGTTACTACTCTTATCGTTGGTAGTGGAACACCTACAGCAGCTGATGCTGGTAAGTACATCAAACTTGAGCTTCAAAACGTAACAGATCCTCTGTACATCGCCGCTCAGTCACTTGTTGACATCTATACAGCAAAGCAAGATGCAACTCAGGTTCAGCTTGTTATAGACGGTAACAATGAGATTTCTGCTACTATCGTTGCTGGTTCAATTGGAACAGCAGAACTTGCAAATAGTTCTGTAACAACTGCAAAGATTGATGCTGGTGCAGTAACAACTGCTAAGATTGCTGATGATGCAGTAACAGCAGACAAGGTTGCTATCGCTGCTCACACAGAGTCACAGACAGCTTCTACAGATGGTCTCGCACTTTCTGTAACAACTACAGATGGTCAGGTAACTGCTGTAAGTGGAAGTATTGCTGCAGAGACATATGATAATTATGGTGCTGCTGCAAATGCTCTTACAAACGCACAGGGCTATACAGATAGTGCTATAGCTGATCTCGATGCGTCAGTTGCACAGACTGCTGGTACAGACGGACTTGCTCTTTCTGTAACAGAGGTTGACGGTGTTATCACAGCAATCAGCGGTAGCATCGCAAGTGGAACTTATGATGCAAGTGGTGCTGCAGCTACAGCAGAGTCTAACGCTAATGCCTATACTGATGCTGCAACAGAGGGTATCGCTACTGCTGATATCGAAGCTCTGTTCGCCTAAACTATAACACTATATACCCAAGAGAGTGGTCTCGCACCACTCTCTTATTTTGTTTGTTCTCTAAATCGCGCATAGATTAATCAATTTAGAGAGGAAATAACATCCATTGAAAGGAGGATAATATGGCTCAGAAAAAATACCTCGATCTTCCTGGATTGCGTGTATACGACACACGAATAAAAGAGCTGATTGCTCAACATACAACTCCGATATTTTACGACACAATAGCTAATTGGAATTTGCATCCAGATTTAGTTTCTGTAAGGGGTTGTATATATGTATATTCAGATTATATGACAGATGAAGATGATAATAATATTCCGGGAATTAAAATCGGAGACGGATCATCATATCTCATTGATATGCCATTTACCGATTCATTGTATAAAGAACATATTGAAGACACAGTTCATCATATTACAAGTGCGGAACGTGAAGCATGGAATAATAAGGTAAGGTGTTATTTAGATACATTAGATAATGAAAATTTAATATTCACGACAAATTAAAAAAGGAGAGATAAATTATGGCAGATATAAGTAAAATTACATTACCTTCTGGAAATTCGTATGACATTAAAGATGCCGTAGCAAGAGCACAAATTGGCGGTGCTATAAAAGTTAAAGGAACAACTACTACTACCCTTACAGATGAAGCAACAACTAATCCTATTAAGATAAGTGGTGCAGATTATACTGCTGTTGCTAACGATGCAGTATTTTATAATAAAAAAGAATTTGTTTTTGATGGAACAAAGTGGCACGAATTTGGTGATATGAGTGGGCTTGGTTCACTTGCTACAAAAAATAGTGCAAGTGGTAGCTTTACACCCGCTGGTACAGTTTCAAAGCCTACTTTTACAGGTTCATCTAGTACTGTAACAATTACCGCTACAGACAATACAAGTGGTAACTATCAGCCAAAGGGTACTGTATCAAAGCCTACATTTACAGGTTCGGCTACAACTTCAACTGGAAAATTTACACCAGAGGGTTCTGTAAGTGTATCAACAAATACAACTGCAAATCAGTCGACTACTGTTAGTGCTGCTTCTTCAGGTACTGCCACATATACACCTGCTGGAAGTGTAGCTGCACCTACGATAAGTGTAAAAACCGCAGGAAGTACAACATCAATTACACCATTTGGTTCGGCAGGTACTCTTCCATCTGCAACAATGCCAACATATACAGTTGCAAATGAAACACTCACAATTACAGCAGGTTCATTTAGCGCAGGTACTCTTCCATCTGCGGGAACTGCGGTTACCGTAAAGACCGGAGATGCAGCTTATCAAGCGTCAGCTCCTGCTTTTACTGGTACTGGTGCAAGACTTGTTACTGGAAATATTGCAGTACCTAGCACATTCACAGCTTCCTTTACCGGTACTGAAGGCGACGTAAGTGTTAGTGGTACACCAAGCGGTAGTGTTTCGCAGCCTACATTTACGGGTACAAAAACACAGCTTGCTGGTACAACAACTGCTGCAGGTTCTGTATCACAACCTACATTTACCGGAACGGCAGGTACTGTTACAGTTTCATAACAAATAATTTCATACTTTTTAAAAACAAAATACAGAGAGCTGATGGTATGAAATACTACTATCGGCTCTCATTATAAAAAGAAAGGAGAAATTATGGCGAATATAAATTCTATAAAGTTGCCTGATGGTGTGACGTATAATGTGCAAGATACTGTATCTGGTTATACTACTAATGTTGGTACTGTAACCGGAGTAAAGGTAAATGGCACAACTAAGTCGCCATCATCAGGAATAGTTGATATAGGAACAGTTGCCACTACAGATACTAAGAATACTGCTGGCTCTACAGACACTTCATCAAAAATATTTTTGATTGGTGCTACATCACAAGCAGCGAATCCTCGGACTTATTCACATGATACCGCTTATGTAGGTACTGATGGATGTTTATACTCTGGCGGTAACAAGGTACTTACTTCTGCTCCAGTTACATCTGTAAATAGTAAAACTGGTGCTGTTACATTGACAGCTTCTGATGTAGGTGCTATTACTACAGCTTCTAAGGGTGCTGCTAACGGAGTTGCAGAACTTGATGCAAATGGACTTGTTCCTAGTTCACAGCTTCCATCATATGTTGATGATGTATTGGAGTATTCGGCAAAATCAAGTTTCCCAACAACTGGTGAGACTGGAAAGATATATGTAGATACTTCTACAAATCTTACATATAGATGGAGTGGAACAGCATATGTAGAGATAAGTCCATCACTCGCACTCGGTACTACTTCTTCAACCGCTTACCGTGGTGATTATGGTAATACCGCATATACACACGCAACTGATGCAAATAGATTGACCACAGCAAAGTCTGAGGGATTATATAAGATTGCAACTACTGCCGAAGGACATATAAAATCCGTCACAGCGGTAGCAAAGTCAGATATTACTGGACTTGGAATTCCGGGTTCAGATACAAATACACACAGACCTATTCAGGTTAATGGTACTCAGATACTTGGAGATAATACGACAGCCCTTAACCTTAAAGCTGGAGGTAATGTGTCGGTAACAAACTCAAGTGGTACGGTTACCATTGCAGCTACAGATACTAAGTATACTGCAACTACTACATCAATTGGTTCGGCATCTGCTGGTACTGCTATCGCTGCTGATGATATAACAGCATGGAGTACCAATACTCCGACAAGCTGTACAATCAGTAAAGGTGTACTTACTTTTACTGCTGGTAGTGCTGCATCACTTAGTTATACTGCAAGATCAATTCCGAACATATCAGTTACTTCTAAGACAGTTGCAACTGGTATAACAGCATCATAAAGGAGGTAGAAAGATATGAGTTATGTAGGAAAAATAACTGACACTTCCGGAAATACCGGTTGTCCTGTCGGTTCTACACTATATGGTACTTGTTCGACTGATGCAAGTACTGCAGCGAAGGTAGTAACTTGTGCTGACTTTGACCAGTTATTAACTGGCGTAACAATACACGTTAAATTTACTTATCAATATACCGGAGATGTCACACCTACGCTAAACGTAAATAATACAGGTGCAAAATCTATTACGGTAGGTACTCATACATCAGGAAATATGACATTAACTAAAAAGCCTACTTGGAATAATGGACAAGTAGTTTCTTTTACTTATGATGGAACGAATTGGTGTATGAATGAATACTTTGAACGTAATACTGATACTAATGTTACACAGACGGAAGTTACCACAAATGCTGAATATGAAGTAACATTTGCTGGAAGCACTGGAACAACAACTAAAACTGAAGGTGTTGGAAAATCACAGTATTTTACATATAATCCTAATAAAAAAGCTTTTACTTTTGGGAAGAGATTATATGCAAGTACTGTCGGTGATTATTCTGTTGCAGAAGGACGTAGTACACGTGCAAGTGGCGATTATAGCCATGCAGAAGGTTTATTTACAACCGCAAATCATGCATCACAACATGTATTTGGTGAACACAACATAGAAGATCCATCAACTGCTGCTACTACCGAAAGGGGTAATTATGTAGAGATTGTCGGCAATGGTACAGGCTCATCTGCAAAGTCTAATGCTCGTACACTTGATTGGAGTGGTAACGAATGGTTAGCTGGAAGTTTAACTATTGGTAACCCTGATACTGCGGAATATACTGGTTTAAAATACGATGGTTCTAGAGGAGCGTTAACCATTGTAGGAGGACAACAATATTCCGGTGCAGCATTCTACGAACCTATTTTGACAGTTAAGAACAATAGTCAAACAATGGGAACGGCGAGTATAAATATAACACCAGAAAATATTTATTTTCAAGATGATACATGGGACGGTACGAACGCATCTCTCAAGGATGCGATTTCTTCACTAAACTCTAGTAAGATCGGAAAAGAAGTCGCCTTGACTTATCTTAATGGTTCTCCAACTGGTCATGCTAGATTTAAAATGTCATCTACAATTTATACATTTACAAGCGGTTCGGCATCGATACCATTTTCAACTTTTGGTATAACTAAACGCCCCGAAGTACTTATTCTAACTTGTCAATCTCAAAAATGTGCCATGCAATATGATTTTGACGCATCTTCTTCTGCGATTAAAATTAATCTAGTTGGTAATAACATATCTGGAAGTGTCAGATTTTGTTGGATATGCGCACAAGATTGGTAATTAATTAACTCCGTATATGGCAACCTGTTTATATGTATCACTCATCTTAGTTTTCACTAGAGAATATCTACATATACAACCCTAACATATAATCACACCAAAATATATCCTGACAGCGTGTACCAAGCTCGATTTTGAGAGCCAAGTTGAAATTTTCCATTTTTGTTTGTTTGAATTATTAATCCATAATCATCGTGGAATTTGTTAAATACTGATACAGTTTTGGGAGTTATGGAGCATTGAATCATATCGTGTTCTCCGTTGGCTATAGTCCCTAATTTATGTAATTCTAAATATACATATATGATATTACCTACACGATATGCAGTTTGATTAGTAATCTCCATCACCGAAGTGTAAGTACTCTTAATGCTGAATAGATTACTTACTGATTTATATGTTAAGCTAGAGTTTAGTTCACAATATCTCCTTATTATTTTGCTAAAATAAAAATAAAAAGGAGAAAAATATATGGAAGAATTAAGAATGGTTATACTACAGAAAATGGCAACTAAGCTCGACAAGGAACAGTTGGATATGTTGGCTATTACTCTTGATGTGATATTGTATGACTATACCATTGAGAAGAAATCGACGGAGCTTACGGTTATAGACAAGAGCAATGATATTCTACTGAAGAACTTCCTTGGTAGTAAGGCTATAGAGGGATGTAGTAAGAGAACGATTAAGCATTACGGCGAGACAATACAGAGAATGCTGGATGATGTCGGTAAGAATATCTGGGATATTACAACAGATGATATACGCCATCATCTGGCATTATGGCAAGTAACTCGTGGTGTTAGTAATGCTACTTTAGATAACATGAGAAAAGCTTATAGTAGTTTCTTCAAGTGGTTGAGTATAGAGAGATACATCACAGATAATCCGATGCTTAGAATCAATCCTTTTAAGCATCAGAAAAGACAAGTGAAACCTTTTACTGAGCGTGAGATGGAACAGATTTGTTCCGCTTGCGACACATATAGAGATAGAGCTTTAGTCGAGTTTCTGTATTCTACTGGATGTAGAGTGTCAGAATGCTCGGCTATTGTTTTATCTGATATAGATTTCAAGCAGGGTACTGTGCGAATACAACACGGCAAAGGTGACAAGGAAAGAATATGTTATATTTCAGACAAATGTATGTATTGGTTGGAGAAATACTTGATGACGAGGACAGATACCGATGTATCGTTATGGTATGGTAAACGTGGGCAATTAACCAAGAATGGTATAGAAATGATCATAAGGAATTTAGGTAGGAAAGCTGGGGTATATGCACATCCTCACAAGTTTAGACACACTCTTGCAAGTGATATGGCAAAGCGTAATGCTCCGGTGCAAATAATACAGCAAATACTTGGGCATGAGGATATCAATACAACAATGATATATGTGTCGGTAGATAACAAAGATGTCGAAAATGCACATAGAAAATTGGTAGCTTAACTAAACTCTAGATACAACATTTATGTAGGACGAATTACTATGTCATATAAATCTTCAACTCAACTTACCGGAAGTGTTAAGTTAACTGGGCACAAATTACACGATGGAGTAATAAGTATGGTTTCGACGTCAGGTACTCCGTATACTCAAGTAACTAGGTTAACACAAGATTCGGGTAGCGGTACAGATACTATGACATTCTCTGCGTGGGGTTCTGGGTTTGTATCTGGGCACGTTTTGGTATGTAATGTTATTTGCAGGGTTGAGGATGCTTAATTAATTACCATAAATAGTAGTCTGACGGTATGCATCACTCATCTTAATCTTAACTTTATGATATCATCAAGACTTCACATATAATATTCTAATAGTACCCGATAATGTATATTGTGCATTTGCAATATTCAAATATTGTATATGTAATTCTGCACCACTGTATAAAACAGCAGAAGTTATGCATTGCAGAACATTTGTTGATGTATGATTAATCCAAATTGCGGCTATAGTATATCCAGATTTAGTAACATTATTTGCAATCTTATATACGGCTTTAGCGTTTGCATTGATTGTAAAACTAAAAGGATAAGATTCCATAACGCATAAATCGCCAATTCTAGAGAATAGTTCATCTTATTAGGCTTTGACATACAAGATTGTAATTTGACACCCCCAAGAGCCGGACTGATTCGTAGGTCTCCAAACTCTTAAACCCTGAGTAGGATCACCGCCTTCAAAACTAAGCATTGCTGGAACACTACCTTGCCCCCATTTGAGAAACGCCATAGTAACAACATATCCATTTTTCGCATATGATGAATATGGTACTGTATAAGCATATCCATTAGCGATAGCTGTGGGTGAACTTAGACTCAGTACAACAGTATCGAATATTATTCTAGAGTTTAGCACAGTAAATACATAGCAATGCACTTAACAAGATTAAGTATATTGCTATGTTTTTATAATTTATTATACGAAAGGAGACAATAAAATGAGTATTTTAAGTGGAATAAGAAAACAGAAAAAATATATCACCGATGCCAACGGAGACCATACTCTTGTATCTGAGTGGACGAATACGGACACAGTAGATTTGGCAACGGATATAGTTAATAACGAGCATACTTTAGCCGAAGCGACTGAGTGGGATGATACATATGATGATGTTAGTACTCAGCCAACTGGTATGAGTGAACTTGTTTCTAAGATGACAACAACTTTTAATAATACAAAGTATCTTCAAAATCAAAACGAAAGTACAAAAACAATACTTAGCGAGTTAATAGATATCGCCCACCCTATTGGATCATTATATTGGTCATCAGATCCAACAGACCCTGGAACATTACCAGGATGGGAAGGTACAACTTGGGTAAGAATTAAGAATAGTTTCATATATGCTATGGGTGATGGAGATACAGTAGAAGGAACGGGAGGAAAAAGATCCGATACTAAACAAGTAAGTGGTACTGTTGCGTCTACTACCCTTAGTCTTGATCAAATTCCCGGACATAATCATAAAATAAATCAATTTAGTGTTAATACTTCTGAAACTGGTGCACATACACATAGTTATAATTATCCTAATTGGTATGGTAGTGGAACTGGAAGTGAATCGAGTGAAAATGGTGCTGGATGGAAAGGATATTATGGGGCGTTTAATACTGGAAGTAATGGGAATCATAAACACTCTGTGACTATTCCAGAAAAAACCACAACTTCTGTTGGTGGTTCTAAAGGGCACACCCATACTTTTACTGGTGGGAATGTCACCATAGATACAATGCCTCCGTATATTAATTATTATTGTTGGAAGAGGACAGCATAATGGCAAGATTTTCGGTAAAGCTAGGTAACGTCCTAAAACAAAAAATGGATGCAGCCGGAATGACCACATCCACTCTTGCAACAAAATTGAATTATAAGGAGAATGATATTGAGCGACTGCTCAGAGGTGACCTAATAACACCACCAGAATATATAGAAAATATATGTAAAGTTTTAAACACTTCTTTTAGCGAAGTAATTAGGGCTGCGGTAAAATAACCGCAGCCCTTTTTTTAGTCTTTAGAAAAAGTCTATAGCTTTAATTGTTTGAGTAGCAGCATTCTGTAACTGCTCTTCAACAAAATGAATATATGTCTTTTCACATACCTCTCTACTATTGCCAAGGATTTTACATATGACTTCCACCGGAACGCCAGCTCGGAAATATAAGGAAGCACAAGTGTGGCGTAAAATGTGGGTATTGTGAGCACGAACAGAAGTTTCACCTTCCTCTTCTATCTTCTTTATCATATCAGATAGATTTTTTAATGTATTGGATTTTCGTCCTGTTGTGCATATCACAAAGTCATCCGGTTCTTTGAATTCAGCATTTTCATAATGTAGTTTTAATAATTCCTTGGCTTTATTGTTGATAGGTACATATCGGTTTTTATCACGTTTTGTAGACATCTGTACTTCAAAGTGTGTTTTATTATGATCAATGTCTCGATATTCAATAAGTGTTTTACAGACATAAACCGTACCTTTGTTTAAATCTATATCTTTCCACTGTAAGGCAAGTAACTCCCCACCTCTTAATCCTAAGAATATATTTGCAGCCAGAGCATAACCATATTTGAATTTTAATCTACCATTGGCAAAACTTGCACTACAAGCTTGAATGAATTTATTAATATCATCTTCCTCAAACCATTCAACATCTTTTGTTTCGGCAAGGATATTTGAAACACGGGGCATGGTTACCATAAGCATGGGATTCGGAAAACCATCTCGTAAACTAACATGTTTATAGAAAGCTCCTAATAAATTGTATGCTTTTTTTATAGATGAATGTGACAATCCTTGTTCATTCAATTGATTGATAACTAATTGAATCTCATCGGAAGAAATGTCTTGATAGTATAAATGACCAATATCTGATGGTTCTATCTGATTTTTAGCCGTACCAATAAGTCTCTGATATGATTGAGGTTTGATGGTTTGTTTATGAGTAAGTTCCAACCATTGCATTATGCCATCGATCAGAACTATATTTTTTGTATTCTTATTGGTCTTTAATAATTCTTTTTCAGCTTCTCTCATCTTAGCCATACATTTTTTAGGTGTTTCGTCATATACAGCTTTACGAACTTTTCTGCCATTAGGAAGATTAATGACCTTTTTATACACAATCAACTTGTCATTATAGATATGCATCTTCCCCTCGCCATATGGGAGTTTGGGTAAATCTTCTTCTTTGAACATATAACCACCTCCTTTAAGGTAATTATATGCAAGCAAAATGAAAAGTCAAGTTACTTTGCATTTCAAACCCCTTCATTTTGCATTTACTTTGCATTTCAATAGGGAACAACGGGGAATAACAGGGAATAACAGGGAAATAAAAGCACTACTTTGCATTTCAAAAAAGCCAATAAAAAAGCCCTATGAACAGCTATTCATAAGGCTTTGTGTACATTCAGGGGGTAAGGGAATCGAACCCCTTCCAAAGGTTTTGGAGACCCCTAGTAAACCATTTCAATCCTAGATTTTATAAGGTTTGTAAGGCATTGCCAAAATCACTTTGCATTCACTTTGCATTTACTAAATTTCTTTATAAAGAGACCTTTTCAAAAACTTCTGATATTCATTTTTTGGTATTAAATATTTTTTACCAATTTTTATTTTAGGAAAATCATCTCTTGATATAAGTTCGTATGATTTATTTTTACTAATTCTTAGCATATCTTGTAATTCTTGTACTGTCAAGAAATCTGATTTGTCAAAATTTAATTCCATAACTATCACCTTCCAGTACTACCGAATCCACCCTCTCCACGTTCAGTTTCAGAAAGAGTTTCAACTTCATTTATATCAAAAATAATATATGGTAGAAGTATTAACTGTGCTAATCTTTCACCGTTTTCAATTATCTGCACTTCTTCACCATCATTTTTGAATGCCATTATAATCTCTCCCCTGTACGAATTATCGATAACTCCTGCCGTGTTAGCCAAAGTTAAATGTCTTTTGACTCCTACAGAACTTCTGGGAAGAAGAAGTCCGAAATATCCCTCCGGAAATTCACAAGCTATCCCACTTGATATTTTTTTAGTCTCACCCGGTTTGAGCGATTCGTAATAATCAACGCAAGCGTATAAGTCTATACCAGCGGCTTCTTGATCTCCTCTTGTAGGAATTATTGCATTTTGTTGCATTTTTTTAATTTTAAGTTGCATCGCTATCCTCCTTTGGAAAAAACCTCACAGCTTCTTTTTGGAAGTTTTCTATCTTCATATCTCTGTTATATCTCATATATTGTTTCATTACGGCATCTGCACTTGTATCATCTTCGGCAGCTGCTATGACATCGCCATAGTATTTGATTAAATATATATACATTATTTATCCTCCTTGATGTATCCCACTAACATTCCACTTACTGTCACATGCATACCCATCGGTTTACTTCTGTCGTAATCTATTCTCTCAGCCTCAAAATCACGACTGATTAACCTAACCACCTTTGGATTAAAGAAGTAACATGTTCTGCCAAGTACGTCTGGGTGACACCAGTTCTTCTTTAGATTTTTACATACAAGCACTATCTCTGGATTTTCGTCCTTGTGTATCAATGTGTTGCCAAGATATGCTTCTGCTCTTGGGAACGGATAAAAACCATCTGTAATCTGACGTTTTATTTTTATCCACGTATTCTCAAAGTAATGAATACCTATGGTTTTATTAGTAAACAAACCAGTCCTGACGGATGGGAAATATTCTTCGCCAAGTATGGTGAATCCATCATCGTAAGTCTGTATACGCTGTCCACGTATGTCATAGTCTCTATATAATACTTGCAACGCTTCTTTCTTCATAATTGTTCCGGGTACGAGTCTGTCATATATCTCCTCGTAAGCTTTTGGGCATTTTGAACCCCTTCCGAGTACGCCAGAGTCTGGTTCACCAGAGTCGAATTCGGTATAGAATCCACCATCAAACTGACACATATCATCCAATGACTTAACAAGTCGTACATCTGTGTCGAGGTAAAAACCACTTTCATTCTTGAGAAACCACAATCTTGCAGCATTACTGACTGCTGACCAATCGCCTCTCTCGTATGCATCCTTGGCATATGGATTAGATTTGTAGTCATAGTTATCCTCGTTAATCAGTATCTTGTCGTAGGTTGGGCAGTACTTGTCCCATGTTTCCAAACATTTCCTGTTGAGATCCGACATCTCTCCCCCACCAAACCAACAGTAATATATCTTCTTATCTATCATGATATTGTTTGTTTACCTCCTCTGCTGCTCTAAGTAGTTCCATATTCAAACCATATTCCTTAGCTTGTTTTATGATTGCGGCGGTATCTTTAGGAAGACAAGAGCCACCATATCCCCTATCATTTGGATACACGAACGTATGACTTCTGCTAATGCGTGGATCAAGTAACCAAGTCTCTCGGAGTTTGTTGTAATCAACGCCAAAACATTCAGCCAAATCATAGAACTGATTACAGAATGTAACCTTTACTGAATAGAAACTATTTTCCATATATTTAGCAAGTTCTGCGGTTGTACTATCTACTTGATTAATGATTAGTTCAGATGTAAATACCGTCTGATATAATTCGGCTACCATCTTAGTATCATCTGATATTCCTCCTAGTGTTATCCACGATCTATTATGTGGATTGGCAAACGGATGCGCCGTAGTTTCCCCATAATACTCAGGTTGGAATACAATATCTTTATTTAAATCGTATACTTTGTTAACTGTATAACCCACGGGTACGGTAGAACGTATAATGATACATTTTTTAGGGTCTAACCAAGAAAGTACATCATCCACAATACTAGTGTCGCAACTACCGTCATCAGCCATAGGAGTTGGTACACAGACAAAAGCGAAATCACATTCATTTACTTCTCCCCGTGTACCAATCTTTTTAGGCTCATCATATATAATCGCATCGGGGAATAGCTGTTTCATACAACCCCCAACGTGTCCACATCCCACTATAGAAACCTTATATCCCATATTTAAATTCTCCTTTTATTCATAATCACTAATTATTCCGTATACTTAACGTCTGCCCACACATCTTGCCCCCGCCAAACCAACAGTAAGCTATACGTTTATCGATCATGTGATTTATCTCTCCTTATTTTTATTGCAAATATAAGCACTACAATTATCATTATAGTGATAGATATCCACAATGGACTAAGTACCCACACCCAGCTCCAATTTATTACTCCACAAAGTTTTAATACGATAAATACAATTTGGAGGAGTTCTATGAAGCCAACACTTCCATTTACACTTGTTTTTACTTCCATATTTTTTACTCCTTATTAACTTCTTTGATAATTATAATTCATCCTTTATTCCGTCAAATTGGATCCTCGTTGATTTTTTACTAATGCTTCCAATATCTCGTGTAGATTTCCATTCTTCTGTCTCCTCCACGCATTCTTTACAAGTAAAACGACCAATGAGATTATCTTTTGTGTCTTCAGCTATTTCACTGATTTCATAATCATCTTTATCGTCACTGATTTCATAACCATCTTTATCGTCAACATATATTAATAAGTATCCAAGTAATTTTTTACATTTATGACATACAATCTTAATCTTATTCATCCGTCTCTCCTTTATAGAATATAAGTTCATCAGCATACGGAAGTGATTTTAACCAATTAGAAAAGTCTTCTGTCCATTCTTTGAGTCTATGTGGATTATCTACTCTTTGTAACCATATGTTTCGAAGTTGAGTATAATCTGTAGAAAACGAAAATGTGTAATTATATCCCATAGGTATTATCTGTCTCATCATTCGAAAATATTTATAGTCTTTTGTTTCAATATATTTCTGTCTGTAATAATTTATTTGGTTTATAATAGGTTGTAAATCAGATATGTCGCCATCAAAAGTAAAATCGTCTATGGTAAAATCTCTACTTGCTCCTTTATGCATAAGACTACTTGAGTTACGAACAGTACCTATTTTATAAGTGTCTAATTCAGCAGCAAAGTATTGAGGACACGTTATAATAGTGTGTATATATATTTCTCTAAGAAATTTTGAGTGTTCTGCTCCACCTTTTATTAAGTTTTGAGCAAGTTTTTTGTCAGCATCACCAAGATGATAACTACCATCTGGAAGAAAATAACTATCTGATTTCGCATGACTCATCATTGGCATACGCATTGCTTCTACTGCTCCATCTATATTATAAACTTTCGTATTTTCAAATTTCATATTTATCCTTTCATTTTTATGCCCCGGCAAGGCTTTTCACCTACCGCACAATCCATGTGGAGTTACACAACGTTGTTAACGGAGTTCGTCCTCCGAGTGTTCCACGACAAGGACTCGTATTGTCTTAGTTGCTATATCTTTGCATACGGGGCATGTTATTAACTAATTCTTTCTGCATACTGATTATCGGACGCAAGGTTTACATCGAGGACTTCATCATAATGTGGTTCTTGCCCAGGAATGTATCGCCCAAACTTAATGATAATGTTTGGAAATTGTTTAAGTACTGTTACTTTATCAAGTATTTCATCTTTGTTATATCCAGTGTAGATGACTATATCATCATCGGATACTGACCTGAACATAAAGATAAAACTGAAGAGATCTACCCAACTATCAAATGGTTCAAGTCCTTGAATACAAATTGCTTCGGTTATACTGTCGTTATCATATCTTGCAATTATGTCTATCGGATCGACCTCTATGTCAGGTGCAGTCGCAAGTGCACTATTCTGACACACTTGCTGACCACATTCTTTATCACATTTGAAATCACAAATAGGAAATTCAAGAACCATAGATATTTTTTTATAATTGATTGTATCTGCGTCTATAAATCCTTTGAGTTTCATACTTCCTCCGCAGTTTTATTAATTCCTTCCCAACGTCTCATCTTAAATTCTTTTTTACGAGGTTCACTCCATGTCTTTATTTTGGTGTAAAACCCAACTATCCTGCTATATTCTGCATCAACAGGCTTACCACATTCCGGACATATATCCCCATAGAATGCGTGATTATTTTCGCAGACTTGTATCTTTGTATTAAAAGCGAAGTAGGTTACACCTTGCTGTGCAATATAATTTGTCATACGTAATGCTTTCTCATAGCTGTCAAATGGAGCATCAATATTTGCGTGTAAAATTGATCCACCATTACAGAATCCATCAAACATGGCTTGTATTCGAACTCTTTCTTGAAGAGTAGTTTGAATACCAAGAGGTATAAATTGATTACCGTAAAGAGGTAAATCATATATCCTTGCTCTTGGATAGAAAAATTTATCTTTCTTCATAAGCTTTGCCGCAGCTGATTCACCAGGAATCTGCTCTGTATTTATCATATAATCCGCATCAATTTCCTTAATAAAATCATCTGCTACTTTACGCATAGTATCAAATATTTTTTTACCAAATTCTGCGGCTTTATCCGTATAATAGATATTTCCAAATTCATCTTTTCTTGTATATCCCATTTTCTTCATTGATTCATATACGCCAATAAATCCAATAGTATTATATAAATGTTCAAAATCTACTAAGTTATATGAGAAATTTGGAAGTAAGCCTTTTTCAACATTTCTTTTAATAATTTTTCTTATGATATGTAACGCTCTAACATTAACAAGAGTTCTATGAGCTAATTCCTCTAAATACTGTTCTTCATTTTTTGTATCAAGAGCAATTCTTGCTAAATTGATAGTAGACACCTTTACTGAACCGACCTTTAAAGCAGTTCCACCTACTGAATTAAAATACCCTAAATCTCTAATATCTGATTTAAGACGACAACAATTACTTAAACTATTAACAGAAGTATCTTGGAATATATTACTATCTGACCACTTCATATTATGCTTGATTGCCCATTCTGCAAATTCAGGATCGACAAACCCATCAAGTGAATCTAAATCATATTCTCCTTCTTTTCTAAGAAGAGATATCGTACTTACAGGAAATGTAAACATATTCTCTGATCTTACCTCAGACATAGTTTCCATGTACCATTTCTGAAACTCTATAATTTCTTCCTCGTAATCAATCATAAATGTACCATCAGGAAATTCAGAACCACCAAAAAGTGCCTCAAAGTATGGTCTATCAAATACAGAAGTATTTGTAAAAGCAGACTGCTGCCCATCTCTCACGTACGGCTGATTAACTGAATACAAAAATCGCTGGAAGTTAGACGTGGCATACTTTTTCTTCTGTTCATCAGTAGTTATCCCCATATAGTTATTGTCACAATCTTTTTTCCAAAAATAAAACATATATGGAATAAGATTAGGAAGACCTACTGCTCCACTACTTCTATTACTTGCATAACCTATAAACTCTTTTACAAAATCTACAAAAGAAATAAGGTGTTTGGGTGGCAATGCATTAAATCCATCGCCTATAAAAAATAATCCCTTCTCCGCTAAATCCTTTAAATCATATGCAAAACAATAATGTTTAAATGTACTTGTATCGCTATCATGCATATAAAGTTTTCCAGTCCACTCCATGTTCAACCATTCATTAGCTGCTTGAAATCCAAACTCCTTCTGATACTCAAAATATATCTTATTGAATGCTAATAATTTCCTATGTGGTTTAGGCATTTCTGAAAGAAGTGTGACCATATCTTTATGAGATACATTACTATTACCATCTATACTTGCATCAGCTACTGTATCTTCATCTATAAAATTATCAATAAAATCGGTGTAAGATAATTGATCGTCATCAAATCCGTTTATTTTTGCAAGCTCAGTACCGAAGTCTTCTTGAAGTTTGTTATACTGAGTAGTAAAGTTCTTATTCAACCGAATATTTATATTCATATTCTTACTCTCCCACGTAGTTATTTACCCAATTATTTGCTTCTTTAAAACCTAAAGCTTTTCCATCAACTTCAAGTATGGGTGCAGCTTGAAATCCTTTCTGAATCATCTCATCTAAATCGGTATTCTCTTCATACTGAATATTTTTATTCTTTAGTTTTGATTCTATCACCCTACATTTAGGGCAGTGTGTTGTGTAAAGTGTAATCATCTGATAAAATCTCCGTTTCATATTATTTTAATAATAATCCTCACCCCTCAAATCAATTCCTAAGAAATGTTCGAGGAATTTAATAGTGTCATCCACCTCTTTGCGTCTCTGTTCGGACACAACCTTTTTATTTGGTTCCGGGTCGGTGATACGAACCCTATACCCTAGTTCTTTTTCAATATCTTCTAAAGACATTTCTTTAATAGGTTCTGTTTTTAGTTTCCACAAATTCTCGTGCATAAGCTTATCAAATAATTCTCGATATCCTTTTTTATCCACAAGCTCCGCTGCTTCTTTATTGAATCTAAACCTATCCTTGGCATTATAAGTGCCGTATTTCGATTCATAAGTTCTGTCGTTTTGATCTGCTAGACCAACCATTTCGTATGTAAGCATTCTTTCATCCCTTTCTATTCTCTTACTATTCCAAGTGCAGTTACCTCTGACTCAAACTGTACCCGTGTATCACTATCTGTAAACAGCACGTCAAAAACCTTGTTAAGTCCTAATGCCGTAAGCCCAACTATAGATTCTCCGTCTACAGAAATTGAGCCATTAGAAACAATAACATTGCCATACTTTGACGCAATGTTACAGAATTTTTCTATTTGATCTATATTTCTAAACTTAATCTTCATCAGCGATACCCTCGTATTCTTTAATAATGTTCTGCAATCTTTCTATTGTGACCTTGCAACAAACTGAATCATTGGTTATAGCAGTGTCTATGACGTTTAAGATATTGTCTATGACATCTATCGCATCAACATATTCATTGTTGTAATCGCAATCTATAAGCATGCATTCTAATATGTGCTTTAATTGATCCATTTTTTCTTTTTTCTCCTTTTAGTATTTAGGGTGGCATCTGAAGACACCACCCAATGAAAAAAATCAAGGGGTTGTTATATGATATTTTTTATTAAATCATCAACCGAAATATTCCCCAAAACGTGCTCTCGCAAACTTAGGTTGTTATATGATATTTTTTATTAAATCATCAACCTCTTTAGATAATCCAGATAGGTTTCCTGGATTAGTTAAATAATAATCAAATTCGTAATCATCCAAGGCAGTTTCACTGGGGTGTAGTCTTTGTTCTGCACTTAAATGATTCTCAAAATTTGGTCTTTCAATCCTTACAGATTTAATGTTCCATCCATCGATTTTCATACTCTCAATTTCATTCGGAAATCGACAGTCTGGAATTAGTACAAAATCCCATTCATGTGGAAAGAAATCCAACACCTGTTTTATGAAATCCACCCAATACTCCGGATATTTCTCACGTATGGTATTCGTACCTACTTTTTGTAAAAGTGTTCTTCCTTCATCGTCTTTCTTACCATTCCAATTAAAGAATGTTTTACATATGTATTTTAGTAAGTCGGCATAATGGCATATGAGCACCTTATACCCCATAGGTTCTAATTTATCTTTTATTGCTCTGGCGGTGGTGTCCTTACCTGATTCAGCCTTGCCAGAGATTGCGATTATTTTCACGTTTAATTTTCTCCTTTTTTCTTTACCACGCAACCGCGATGTCCAACTGTGTAGGATTACTAGCAGCGAATCCTCCAGTATCCACAACCATTGCCGTTCCGAGAGAACACTCGAGTATTGTTCCTTTAGGTCTGGATGATAATTCAGCAGCGACCATCACATAGTCGCCAAACATTTTGACACCGTCATCTCTTACCCAGTATGGGTATGTGGCTTCATCATACCCCATACTACGCATGATACTTATTACCCCACTCATATTAAGATTGTAATAAGTTTCTTTGCCAGAGGGACCGGGAAAGACACCTGCTTGCTTAGTAAGATGACTCTCCATCGGCGGATTAACCTTCGGTATGGGTGTTTCTTCCTCGTATATTTTCCAAGGAGTTATCTCTTCTTTAACCGGATCGGTATTATTCTCTTCATCGCCTCTGACAGCAGCGAAAGTCATTTGGGTATACGCTGCAGTATCTTTAATGTCATCGGCTGCAAACGCTACCAATTCATCCTCTCGGATATCACTCTTTTCTTCTGTTGTAACTTCTTCTTCCGTAGTCTGTTCTTCAGTAATAAGAGGCTGTATTTTTTCGTCCACTTCATCTATAGATTTATCTAGTTGTTTAATTTCATCCTTCACCTCAACTAGCGCATCTGTGTCAGAAGCTTGTTGAATATACATTGCATCAGTTACTGAATTCAATTCGTCTTTAAGTTCCTTATTCTGCTGCTCTAAGGCAGCGACTCGATCCGACATTTCTTCGTTCGCATCGAAGGAATGTCTTGCTACACCAGCTATGAGACAACAAGTTGCCACAAAGCACACTACAGTTACTATAATGTTTTTCATAATAATTCTTCTCCATTCGTATTTGTTATTGTTTAGTTCAGCGAACTATATCGTCACTTTTACTCCTATCGAAAAATTAGAACCTCTACATAATTATTGTAACACATTTGTAATAATATTGCAAGTGTTTAATTTTATCCTTTTACAACATATTCATAACACCACCATTCTTTATCTTTGTAATCTCTCACCCACTCACCATCTACCTTCTTAGCTTTTGGTTCTTGTTTACAGGAAAGCATCTGTATTATGTCTCCTTCCTGAAATGGTGTGTCTTTATAAGTAGTTTTAACATTCCAATCTCTACCCTTCTTATTCTTCCGCACTTTCATTGGACATGTCTTACCATTGTTAAGGCAGTACGCTACAAACTTTGGCGAGTACTTCGTGTCAAGGTTGGTTACCACAATATATCTCTTATCTAACGATGGGTCGGTATAATCTATATATGACAGATATTCTTGTTGATATTTAATTTTCTCCTTAACACTACATATATTACCATTATATTTAATATTCGTCAATAGTTTATATGCATCTAATCCTTTATATTCTGCTTCGGATGTTTTAGTGGCAAACCTCTGCTTAATATCTTCAGGCATTTCGGTCAGCTTAAATAACTTTTCATAGTTATAACCATTAAACTCACCGGTCTTCTTATGCTTTTTACACTGTTCAACTATCTCCCAATACTTTTGTTGGCGATCAGAATCAGTTATGGCAGTTGCTATAGCATCTATATTAACTTCCTTAACCTCTGCTGGTTTAAATTCTGTACAATATTCTTGAATATATTGGTAATCTAGTCCAAGTTTTGATTGTTTTATATTTGATTTAAAGCCCTTGCCTTTAACATACAAACGGTTAAATATATCCATAATGTAGGTTAACTCATTAGCTTCGCCAAACTCGGAAAAATAATCAAGTTTAATAAGTATGTCGAGCTGACGAGAATTACAGGATGTTTTCTCAGTAATGTCTATAAGGAGATCAATGAAGTTATCATACACACGAGACTGGGATAGTGTGTATAATTCCTCCGAAATTTGATTATTAAATCCTTTAATAGCTTTCATGGATGGATATATCACATTATTATTTTTATCTGCTACAAATCCTCTATTATCTTTACCAAATTTATACACACCTGATTGAATATTAAAAGCTATCTTCATTTCTTGTTTAAGAGCAGCAACCTTAGCTTTATTGCCTTTTTCAGAATAATGATTTAACAAAACTTCGTAAAATTCATATGGATAATTAGCCTTTTGCCATGCTTGATATAAAGAATCTAATGCCATACAAAATGCATGCGAGGAATTAAATCCATATCCACAGTTATCATTTATAATAATCCATACTCTTTCAGCATTTTTTTGAGCTACATCCTCTGATAGGTTTTCAGTTTCAATAAGTTTATTTTTAAATCCGACAATAAATTTTTCCTTTAAAGGTTTGACCTTTTCGGGATGTTTTTTTGCAATAGCTTTGATTATTCCGTAACATTCATCCATAGGAAATCCAGCATAATTAAGAACAGACATAACTTGTTCTTGAAAAAATAAAAAAGATACAGGTAGCTCTTTAGTTCTAAGAAGATTGTCTAATGATGGAATCCCCCATTTAAAATCTACTCTTTGTTCAAACTTATCATACATAGATTTAAAACCAGGTCTAATAGCAGCAACAAAAGCACTAAGTTCAGATACGTTGTGTGGTTTATAGTTCATACATTTTTTTGTACTGCCTTCTTTTTCTACTTGATTAAGTCCAAGTGTATAACCTTTAGCATATAGATCCCAGACCTTTTCATCTACAGTAACTTTTTTTATTAACTCATTAACGTTAAATGAATCTATGCCAATTCTTTGAAATACTTTAGCAATAAGTAATACAACATCAACTTTAAGAATATCATTTTTTAGAAACTTGTAATTTTCAGCTATTGCTCCATCAATACAACAAGTTATGTATTCTTTTTTTGTCGATTCGCTTTTACATTTAATCAAACCAATTTCTCTACGTATATCTCCATCATATAAAAGATATGCAGAGGGAGCTTTTTTCTTATCTGAAACAATACCCCAATATTTTGCACTCTGATCAAGATACGGCAGATATTTTTTATCCACGTAATCTTCAATTTTTATATCATCTTTTTCATCATCTTCCGCTAATTTAACCGTTTCATCATACTTTGATATTTGCTCAGAGATTTTATTTGCTAATTCAAATTCCATATTTTGTGATTTAGCGTAAATCTTAAAAGCTGATTTTTTCTTGAGTGTACCAAATGCCAACATAGGAGCCGCATGTCCTTCTCCCATCACCTCTTTTTGTGCCTCTTCTAAAATGTCCGGAGTTCCCGTATTTAAATCAATATCTGGAAGAGACTTTGTTTCAAGAATTCTCGTGGTTGAGATAAACCTTTCGGGATATAATTTAATAGCTGATGTAAATCTATCAACCTTAGAAAATCCACATAATGTATTTGTAAAATATCCTACAGCAGAACCTCTTCCTGTAGATGTGACAAGACAACCTTTATCTATAGCTCTATTAACAATAGCATAATCAAGAAGAGGATAATCGACCATTCCAGTATCAATATAAGTTTGTATCTCCGAATCAATTCCATCTCTGTATTCTTGTTTTCTTTCTTCTGGCACATTAATAAGATATTCTTCAAGTTTATTATGAATTAAATCAGAATATATTTGGTTCTTTTCTTCTTGTGATTTATTAGGATACAACGAAGGGAGCTTTATGTCTTTGGTGAATATACGTACTCCGTCATAATCGCAAAAATCTAAAGCTATATTAGAATTGTTCATAGCTCTAGTAATTTCATCGTTTTGGAAGATTTGTTGTTGTATAAATCTATTCATCAACACAGTATCATCAGGATAATCCATAAACCAATCTTCTTCATCATCATAATGAATACCTTTTGACGCAAGGAGATCATCACGAAGAACATTATCTTGTGGATATATGTAGTGGGAATCGATACCTGCAAATAATTCAATCCCCCATTTTTTCGACAATTCCAATAAATGAGAATTCCAAGCTATCTGCTTAGGCGTGTTGTGTGCTTGAATCTCCAACATAAAATTCTCACCAAAATAATCGTGAAACTGTTTTATTATAGAATCAATATCTTCATATCCACCGAAAGCAATACACGCTGAAGTTAGAAAAACATCTTTAGGAGGTAAAGACATAAGTAATTCTAAGTCAACCCTTGGTCGATAATAATATCCAGATATATTGGCTTCAGAAAGAATATCATTTATTGCTTCTCGCCCCATATTAGATTTTGCACAAATTACAATGTGATGATTGCTTTTATCCTGTTCATGCCTGTCTTTAACCCAATACGCTTCAGTTCCTATAACACATTTAAGGTCATACTGTTTGGCAATTTCGTAAACTTGATGGTAATAACCTTGCCACCCATGCTCAACAGAGCTAAGAACTTTGTGACCTAGTTCCTTAGCTCTTTTAGCGTAATCTTCATATGATGGTAAAGCATCGACTGAATATAGATTTGAATAATAACTATGTTTATGAATGTTTTGCATTAACAAAAATCTCCTTGCTTTTAAAATACTAACGGATCTGGTAATTTAATTTCATCATCCTTATCTTTATATCTAAGAATCTCAAGACGATAATCACCACTAGATGCAACTACGTATCCATTTTCTTCTAGGATTTTTTCTATCTTATCCACATCTCTAGATGAATCAAAATCAATTTTTCCTACTCGAATTATTTTACCCATATTAACAGAAATCTCCTTCCTATGCATACGATATATAGTAGTTAAATACTGCTAACAACCACTACATATTGATTATTACTCTCCCATAAAACAACAATTTTATTGTATAATCTCATAGATGTATTCATCATGAAATTTTCCATACCTATCCTTGCAAATATCATGTAATATCACTCTGTTTCCACCATACTTCTCACAGAACTTATCATAATGTTTTTGTACAGGATTACCACTAATCATTCGCCATTCAATACGATGAAGCCTATATTCTTCGATTAGCATCTTCATCACATCTCTAATGGCTAATCCGAAAACTGGGTTACTTTCATCAAAGCAGTACATACCAAAACTACTTGCACATCTAGTAGTCCAATCTATCCAATAATCAATATAACCAATGACTTTTTCATTATCTAAAACAGCCCAGCTATATCTACCCGATTGTTCTTCGTTATTGGATAATACTATCGGATAGTTTTCTTCATTCCCTATATAATAAAAAGAAGATATGTCATACATCTTTTCATTATATAAACCTTCTATTTCTATTGCATAATTTGCTGCTGGTTTTATCATACTTTACTCCAATCAAAATCCATCAACTGATCTATATATCTCTGAAGAGCATATCGCCATTCGCCCTCACTAATCTCTGTCATATCTTCTATGGATACGCACATAAAAGTCTTCTTTATCATAACGCTTTCCACATCAATACTTTTAAAATCTATAAGACCTTCATTTTCGTGATATAAATGAATTTTAGAAATCGAAGGGGAAAATTTCGCTGATGGTTTTTCGTCAAATACAAGACAAGATACTCTAAATTGATTACTACCTTTAATTGAAATTACCTTATAATATCTTTTACCTTTCTTTGTGTTCAGTTCATAACATTTGCCAACATATTGCTGATTGTCAGCATATTTTTCGTCCTGTTTTTCTTTACGTTGATTATAAAAATATTCATCACAGTATCGAGATACTTCTTTTATAGTTTTTTCATCACAGTTTTTAAGTTGCTTTAATATTCCATCCATTACTTTATCCTCTCAGTCCGATACCAAACAATCAAGGTCTCATTTGTAACTACATAATCATATATTTCATCATCAAACGAATAATCTTTTTTATCTAGCGGTTCTAATTTTGGAAATGGATAGTGTGAATAATAACAAGAACCGATTGATATGTCTTTATAACCTTCATCAGGAAGGTTGACTACCGTCTTATATATTATTTCCGGAAAGCTTCTATCCAATCTTTCTAACAAACTACCTAAAGTCATTTGGTACTCCTCCTTTTAAAACTCTTATAGCTTCTTCTACTTTATCGTCGTTTAGTCCACCATTTGGAGAATCGTAATCTGTAGATACCCAATGTTGCCAAATGCCATATTCCTGAAAATCCGGGAAGCACTCGTCATCTAAAACCACCCACGATTCTACATTTAAATCCTTGTGATCTTCTAACCACCTATGAATCTCTTCGCCACGACACTTGTGATACCAACCGAGGTCTGGTGTGACATCATATATTTCCAAACCTTGTTTTGCCAACTTATTATTCAGATAATCTACATGCCCTTCTAACTGTTCTTTACGTCGTGTTAGACCAAGTCTCCATGTGGACGAGAGTATTATTCGGCAATCCTCGGTAGAATCAACAATTTTACGGAGATTTGCTACGTACTTATCGTCTATTCCAATATATTGACCACAACGATCTAGTGTATAATCATTATTTAAAACTCCGTCTACATCTAAAAAAATCAAATGCATACCCATATTAAAAATCTCCAAAATCTATTATATTATCGACATCATTATGCTCCTCTGGTTCATCAGCAATACTCATTATTGATATATCTCCATCTGGCTGATAACACAATTCATAACCTACACCTTCAATTGCAGCTTGTAATAACTTGCAATCTTCCTCTGTATAACTGTAAAATCTTCCTACTTCGCAATACATACACTGCCCTCCGCTTATAAAATTCAAATTTCATCATCTATTACTAATATGTAGTTATCTTTCAATACGCCAGTAATTGTATTGCAGCAACCATCGTTTCTTAATCCGTACTCACGCATATTACAACGGCGTTCTTCTATTTCATGAGCTTCGTACTGCTTGCGAATCTTCTTCGCATATTCTGTTCTTTGGTATCTTAGACATTTGAATATTTTCATTTATTACTAACAAACCAATCCTTTCACTTCGTATAGTTGGAGAATAGTCTTTATATATCCTGGGGGATCTATTGGCATATAAGATATCAATTATCATTTTTATCATTCTCCTCTACTACTACAGCCGTTACGGTTCCATGATTTTCTTTAACACAAGGAGCCACCCCTCTCACGTCAACTATGCGACTTGCATCATGATTGCTTTTCATATAGTTACCTAAAATTATTATTTCATTACTCATTTACTATCACCTTCGGTAAATTACCATGATTTTCCGCACGTAGTGTGGGACATATTCCGTATGATATTTGAGGTGATTTATTTACAAAACCGCGATCGTTAATAATGATATTCCCCATTCCATAGCCATGTGTTCCTGCAGTTATAATTTGAGATATTCCCTCTGGGGAATAAACCATTCCGCCTTCAGAATTTCCAGTAGAACAGTTACCAACTTTAATTATTTTGTGTGTATTCATCATAAATCTCCGCTATCATTGAAACATAATCACCACCAACAGGTTGAGGCTTAAATTCCATATCCATTGTTTATCATCTTTTCATCTAAAGTTATATAATCACTATCTTTCGTTGCTTTACGGAGATGTTCCATTATTAACTGCACACAGTTAGTTATAAGTCCATTCCCAGCTTGTTTATAAAGTTGAGAATTACTTACTCCTAGTTCTCTACATTTAATACAATCTTCAGCAGTCATACCCATAAGAATAAAGCATTCTTCAGGTATAAGCTTTCTTATCCTAAGCTTTTTTATAAATTCTTCTTTATCGTAATCCATTTTATATAATCCTCCTGTTGTGGTTATGGTTGGGGCAATATTACCTTTTTCTTCAACTCGACCTCTTCTTGTTTTACTAGTAGGAAAACTAAGATCCGCTACCCCCCCCGATACCATTTCAATCCAACCTTGTTTGGTTGCTTGTTTTATCTTTATTTCTTCCATTTTGTTCCTCAATTATTAACGGCATTCTTAAACCACCTTGTGCAGTATTTATTGTTGGTGAAAGTCCTTCCGGATGATAAACCAGTCCAGCAAAACTGCCACCAGTGTGACCAAAAATACTACCTAATCTCATTACATCTAACATGATTATCCTCATTAATTAATATTCTTCTAGGGTCTTTATAATCCCTGGCAGTTAATGTGGGTGCTAATCCTAGCTCAGAGTAAACATAATCTTCAAGATGTATATGTTTGCTCTCAGTGTTAACTGCTCGTAAAATACCTATAACTAATATTCTATTGGTTTTATCCATTATTAATTTCACATACTCCTGTTCTTTCCATAAGATGTTTGCATATCCCGGCATCATACCTTGAAGTGACGCATGAAGTAATCTCCATAATTCTTGAACCTCGAAATGTAAGATCACATCCTATTTGTTTTTTTTTACAGTTTCTTCGGTTGGCAATACTTTATCATTCATAACTAAATCTCTAATTAAGGCTTGTGCTCTTTCGTTAGTTATGTAATATTTTTCATCGACTTCATCCATCAATATATCTTTAAGTCTACGACCATCATCAAATGGCTTTGGAAACTCAAAATTAGATAAATCAACCTTATCTCTAAGCCAATAAATAGCAAAAATTCTAGATCGATTTTGCGGTACACCACAATTTTTACCATTAAGGACTTGCCATTTTACGTCATAACCTAAGTCAGCAAATTCTTCATTAAGTGCTTCATACTGTGGTTTATTCTTTTTATTTACAAGAGCGTCTACATTCTCCATCAGAAGATATGTTGGAAGATTATCTTCAGCTTCCATATTCTTGAGTATACGGAGAACTTCATATACGAGACCACTACGAGTTTCACCTTCTACCATTCCAGCTTGACGACCAGCAATTGAAAGATCGGTGCAAGGAAAGCTAAAAGTTAATAAATCACACTGTGGAAAACTTTCTACTCTACAGATATCACCAACATTTTTATTAAGCTTATCTGCTAACCAAGCAGTTTGAAGTCTCATCTTGCTATCTTTACTTCTTGCAAGTTTTCCCCAATCATATGGTTTATCTTTTACAAAATCATAACCAATATGTTTATTTGATAATTGTTGCGCCATTTCTTCCCGAGATGGATACTCGGCGTAATTCATCACATCTTCTTTTGTTAAATTGTGATGAATAGCAGCATATGAAATAATAGCATCCGTATCCATTTCACAAGTATTTATCACTTCCATATCAAATAACCCGGTATTCTCAATTCCACGTTCTTGCATGCCTATACCTGTAAAACATGTCACTACTTTTAATATATTTTTGTTTTGATTCAATTTTTTTCAGGAGTAAATGCGCATTTTGTTGTCCGGACAAACCTCATTTCCTCCTTTTAAAGTTTTTTTAACGTGCCATATTTGGCATCTTAATAACGTAATTTATAGTTAATCTGCAATATCTGTCTATTTATTGAGTCGTAACGACCAATGAAAACAAAATTTTATTTGTTTAATAACTCTTCAATATTTCCACCATTATCCAGGAGTTCTCTCCCCTCATCAGTAATCGTATATTTAGCGTTTTCAGCTTCCCAATACTCGCCATCTACTCTAGCCTCATATAAATCAGCTATACTCATACTATTAACAGCATGCTGAATACTTTTATCTTCTTCCATCACCGTGACATATAGGTCTAAGGCTACAGTATTATTCGGCACATAAACAATCAACGGAATTAAGTCACATTCATACTCTTGTCCTTTTTCACGCATTTAATTTTCTCCTTTTTACTTCTTTCCAAATATCTCTCCGAATATTCCACCAAACGCATTAAAGATATCATTATCCCCAAAGTTTGATGACATTTTTTGTGGTTCTATAACCTTATGTCGCCCTTCATTATTGCGATAAATTTTGTATCCCATACGCTTAAGGTCGTTGCATTCGTTAACATATTTATCAATTTCAAACTCGTATAATCTATCTAATTCACTAACGATAACTTCTACTCTACCCATCTATGCCCTCCGTAAGTCAAATCTTCCATCAGCTCAAATTCATCATGAAGTTCTTTAATTCGTTTATCATATTCCTTACGAAGCTTTGCGTAATATTTCGCATTTTCACGACGGTCTTTTTCAATCTGATCTAACAAGACCGAATTAATAATCATCTGACCTATAATAACTAATATTAGCACACTCGCTGCTATGATTGATCCCATATTATCCCCCTTTCTAAAACTTTGTACCGGTAGTCATAATAGCTATAACTTCACGCATCTCTTCCTCTGCTATAGTTTTATTGTCTCGTTCTTCTTGTAATAGTTTATTAAGACATTCATTTTGTTCTTCTAGTGACTTAATTTTGTGTTTATAATCCTCAATAAGATTATTGTTTTCAGTAATGGCATTCTTATATGAACTAGTTAGTTCATTCAACACAGATATTTTTTCATCAGCTTTATCCTTTGCGGTCTTCAACTTATCTAACATTATCTGAATATACTGAGCATTCATTTCATCCCCAGCTCCAAGGTCAATTTTGTATAATGTAACCACGGTTTTATCTTGGGGATTGACTACCACCAACCAATTGTCTTTAAGTATGTATTTGGTAGGTCTAGTATCTTTACTTCGCACTTGCTGTCCTTCATAAATTACTACACCATATTCAATCATTTTCTCTATATCATCATAGATTTTATTTTCATGTTGATTGATGAAATTCTGAACCTCAAGCTTATTATTTTTACCCATGATTCTTTCAGCATATCTTTCACGAGCATGATTAGTTAAGTTATATTCCACTTATCTTACCTCCACCTGATCATCTGGATGATTTTTGTTCCACCAAACTCTTATCTTATTGACGGTATCGGAAATATCATATTCAATAATCTCGTTACCCTCTTTGGAAAATCTAGTCACCTTATATGTATCCTGTATTCTAGGATCTTCATCACATACCACTTCATCATATTCAAACTTGCTACCTCTACGCCATTTCTTCTCATAACACTTTTTACAAACCGGAAGCACCCAACCTCCATCTGTAATATGAGTATCAGGACGACCACAGAAGGAACAAACATGTTCGGATATATGTTCATATTTATTAATTGTTTCATTTGCACCGCCGTTGTCATACCACCTCAGCGATCCAAACTTCTCTTTCACTTGTAATATTCTATATTCATCTCTATGATGATTCTTACGCAACTCTTGGTCTATCTCTTCAAGCATCATAAGACCAAAAGCTTTTTGCCAACCTTCATCAACGCAGTCGTACTCGGTAAATAAATAATCATAATCTTTTACCAGCTTGCCCGTCCAAACGTTTCGTGGTCTAACCCAAGGATACTTTTTTATTAATTTTTTATTCCACATCTGGATTTTTTTCTTACGTCTTCGTTGTTTTTTAGTCATACCCTACCTCTATATATATACCTGAATCATCGGCATATCCTCACTGCTACCGGCACGAATACAAACGTCTTTGATCAAATACGTCATATGTTTATATTTATCATCAACAACAAAACTATATTGGTTAAAATCAATATCTATCTGATATTCTTTCGCAGTGATAAACATCTTCAATGTCTCGTTAATTGCAGTTGTATAGTATGAAGTCACTAATTTTTCTGCACCATTTTCCTCATTAACGTCAATTATTCTAACAAGCATCGCATCATTTCTATCTTCTGTTATCATGTTTCACACCTCACATAATTTCACTATAACTACAGTTTAAGCAGAAATATCTATATTTCGGTGGATTAGTCATATATACTACTGAATAATCACGCTTTACACCGCCGTTACAGCGTGGACATTTATATAACTCCTTATTCCACATTTTAGACATGTCGTTTTCTAGCACCTGCTCACTCTTAAAAAATTCTTCTCTCGTTGGTAAACTCATAATCTCACCCTCCTATCAAAAAGCTCCCGAAATACTCTCTCACCTTTATCTACAGGAGCTTCTTTTTCATCTAATATATGTTTCATATCTCTAATAACCGATACATCCGTAAATCTTTTTAATGTTTTAATCCTGGGATTACTTATAATCTTTTTAAAATCTTGATCCGAATCCCACGCAATGATAACTTCGGAAATTCCGTTTTTAATTAATAACCGCAATTGTCCTTCTGATAGGTCGGATGTCTCCGAAGCCACTGTATTCTTGATTCCCCATCCATAAGCTTTAATACATGACTTAATCCCTTCAAAGATAATTACGGATTTTCTGTTGATAATTTCTGAGAACGCTTGCTGCCAACCCTGGAAATAGGTGAGTCCACCAATTTTTTGATAATTGATATATTTACTCAGACCTAATTCTTTGTAAGCAGCAAGTCTCGTTCTTCCTTTTACTCCTATGAATTGCCCATCTTCGTCGAATACTGGATAGACAATTCGATTCGCATCATGATCAATGCGTATGTTATAAATCTTTAGGGCTTCCGCCGTCATATCTTCTGCCAACCATTCTTCTGGCAGTTCGTCAGAGTATTTATCTAAGTAATCTGACGAGAAGTCTAAAACTTGTCTGTCCAGCTTGTACAAACAAGCTTTAGATTCTTTATCTTTTTTCAGCTCCTTCAGAAATTTTACTGATTCAGATTCATACCAACTTGTTATATCTATAGTTGAATCTGTTATATCTGCAACTTTCTTGATGCTATCTGCAAAGCTGAGATCTTCTTTTTTCATTATCCAATCATAGATGGAACTGCCGGCACCACAGCCAAAGCAGTACCATCTATTTGAGGATGGGTAAATACATAATGAAGGAGTATCGTCATTATTATGAAATGGACAGCAACAGAAGTACTTGTCGCCTTTTTTATGAAGCTCTTCTGTCTGCCCTATGTAGTCTACTATATCTACTTTTTCAGCTAATTCATTCAACTGTTCCTGATTGTACCTCATAGGGTATAACATCCCCCTTATGGTAATTGTTTATACCTTTTCAGGTATATTTAATGGTCTTCCTAACCTTTCTATTACCGTTTCTTCACTATCGAAAAGACCTTTGAAGCACCAATTGTATGCCTCGAATTCCGAATAGCCTAACCGTACTAGTTCATCAAACCACCGCCTCCGGTAATATTCATGTAGAGATAGATGTATATCATCAAATTCAGCTTTATTACCGTCTGTAGCAACACGCTCTGCTATAGTACGGAGAATATCCGTGTTAGTCCAATAACTAAGTGCTTTTACACATTCATCAACTACAAACGGTTTCTTAATACGCTTGCACTTACGCCAGTACTTATATACTTCTTTGACATACCATCCGACATGTTCACGCTCTTCTTGATCAATGAAAGAATCGGAAGAAAGAAGTATATTATATCCAGTCTCTCTGTTGTAAGCTGCACAACCTTCTAGATATGGATAATACTTAGCTATATCTTTAATCGTATCCGACTTTACTCTATGGTCTCTTCCATCTTTACCGTAGATGTAGAGTTTTAGTTTTTTTAGATTTTCTTCGACCTTTTTCTCATCACCTTCTCCGCCGATAGCGACAAAGCCGTCGTAGAAATCACATTTTCCGCAGAATTGGCTCATGTTTAATTTTCTCCTTTACTGTTTATATTCACAGGCTTTATTTCTCATTGAGCATAAATAATTACAATAAAAAGTATTTTTATTATTAGGTAACCAAATCATTTCATTACTTATTTCTTCAATTCTGTTTAACGCCCAGTTTAATGTTTCATCATATTCTTCTTGTTTCCAAGGAATAATATACTCTTGCTGAGTTCTAAAAAAGTTCCATCTTAGTTTATCTACTTTTCCATACTCTTCTATTATTGGAATTGAATACATATAAAGCTGATGTTTAAAATCATTAAAATGTTCAGCTTGAGTTTTACTTATTTCCCCATTCTTTTTAAAACGAGGCTGAAAACTTTTATGATCACTAATTATTATTTCATCAGTTTCTTTATCTCTTAATAGCAAATCTATGAATCCATGAAATTTATATTCACCAACCTGAAACTTTACTTCTCTTTCTACTCCTAAAACTTCATATTCATCAAAATCAAACATAAGTTGACTAAAATAATCTACGCATTGTTGATAGTATTGTTCTTTAATATCCACATACTTATTAGGAGGAGCGTCATGTACAACATGTTCTTGCCATTTTTCTTCAAAATATTCTAGTAATTCAAACATATCTTTTTCTTGTTTTAAATATGATTCTAATGTTTCGTGAGCTGCACTTCCTACTTCGGCAAAGAATCCCGTTTCGCCTTCGATACCTTCAATATAATGAAGGTACCACTCATAAGGACATTGGAAGCCATTAATACGAGAAAATGAAAGCACATCGTTTTTCATTTTTTTTCTTATATCTTCCATCAATATTACTTCTCCATATAATTAATGTTTGTCCAACCATATTGCTCTGCTAACAATTCTTGCTGCTGATTATACTCATCTACTTCCTCATCTGTATAAGGACGAGTCACCGATAAATCATCCCATGTTCCATACTCTCCAACTCTTCTTAAATACTCTAAACCGCCATCACACGCACAACCTTTAGCACCTTGTGATTCTATGAAACATTTACAAGGTACAAAATCATGTACGTGTCTACTGTTAAGAGTTTCATCACATCTTTTACACCTTATACAATTTACTAATATCTTTATTCCTCTTTCCATTACTCCACTAACTCCACTTCTTCTATCAAATAATCGATATTCTCGTAATATGCGTTATTTATATAGTTATCGCATCCGTCTGTAATATCAGTAGGTTCAATCCATAACGGACAACTAGCATCATGTCCATCGCAATTACGACATCTCTCAGCCATCTCCATCATACGTTTATTATCAGATGTCAGTTCATTGAGATATGCTTCAGCTTTCTTTGCATCTCGAAAAGCTTTTTCTATAAACTCGTGATAGTCTTCGCCTTCTCCGCTACCAGATATGACTATGTAAATCTTACTCATCGTCATCCACCTCCTCTAAACTATTTAACACACAATAGCTACATAATTGTTCACCTTCAAACCAATACAGGGTATCTACATCATCTCCGCATTTATCACAATAATGGTGAACGTAATGTCTTAAGTAACATGCGTCTCCGATGCAAGGATATCCTGGTGCTGCACAGTCGCAACATTCATTGCTCACTACAACCATAACCTACCTCCATCATCCCATTTTTCTTAATCTTGTCTTTGACGGTTTCGAGCAGATAGCTATATTCAGGTATCCATCTCCACTTATGAGGATCTTTGATGATATAGTTACCTATCGTTTCGTAATATGTATATGCACATCTATATCCTACGTAGTGCTTCCCATCTTTTGTCTTAATTTCCACTCTGGTATATTGTGGGGGTGGATTCTTACTGCATAATTGCCAATTGTTTCGCATGACCTTCTCCTTTAAAAAGGTTTGTTATCATCTTTATCGTTTTGCTTACACATTGATATAGTCTGAGTGTCACCGGTATATTGAAGATTCATCCATTCACCTTCATTTTGTTGAGAACCATTACGATTTAGGAATATTCTTGTATAAATATTTCCATAATCTAATCCTCCATCGGTTTGAATCTCACTAGGCGACTTGTATCGCCAATACAAAATAGTAGATGCATACATCGCTATCTTATCGGATGATGATATTTCGTTTGTTCTACTCAGCTGACAAGCTGCCAATACGTACATATCAAGTTCTCCAGCTATCTCATTCTTCAGAGTATCAGTTATTTGTCCAAGTCTATTTGATAGCGCAAATGCATCTGTGTCATTGCCTTTAATATAATCAAAGCAAACAAACTCTAGTCCTATCTTGTATTTAAGGATTTTACAGATTGCATATACTCGATTAATATCAACTATCGGCATATACACATGAACGAGTGGAAGTTCTTTAAGCTTGTTATTGGCTTCGAGAATTTTTTGTTTCTCGTTATCCGTCCATTTTCCTTCCTTGATTCGTCTTACTGCCACTTTACTGAGATTTGCAATCGCCCTTAGATACCACATCTCATCAGTTAGCTCCGTGTCGAATACTACAGTAGGAATACCTTTCTTAGCTTTTCCGATTGCTTCGTTTAACAAATAGGCAGTTTTGCCTGATTTCATACGAGAAGCTACTACTATCAACTCACCTTTCTCGAAATGGAAATAGTCATCAAATATCTCGTATTCACTTGGTATACCAAATCCATCTTCGCCTTGCTTACTAATAACCTTTTGAAGCAAATCATCCGCTTCATCACCTATCTCCTTAAGTTCCGACGTTACGAGAAATTCTTCTGTAAGAGCATTAAGGATACGATGTACTTTATTGTCGGTTTCCTCAACGTTACTCGATTTAAAACAAAGTCTTTGGATTTCTGAGGTCTTCTTGTATAGAGTTCTTTTATATGCTAACGAAACTACCGTATTACATAGTTCCAAATATTCATTTAATGTATCTCTAGCAGCGTAATCTGCTAATTCCATATATTTACTTATATCAGTCAGATTATGACTGCTCATTAACTTCTGTACTGCTTTGTTGCTAGATAGCTGATTGTTTAAGTTGAGTTCATCTATGTTGGTTATACCCTTCTTGTATAATTCCTGTACTGCCCAATAGATCGCACCATTTTCTTTTTGGGAAAAGTGTTCAGCCTTTAACCAATCGGTATGAAGTATATATTCTGGGTGTACCAAGAGCGACGAAACAACTCCACTCTCAGCTGCTATATCTTTAAGGTCTGCATATTGTTCCAATGATTGCACCTCGATTTCATTTTTTAAAAAGGGGCGGTCGGCAACCGCATGTCTTGTAATCCGACCATGTTTATACATCGGTGTGTATCGGTTGAGAGGCATAATTATTAATTTTTAGCCTACCTTAAGGTCGGTAGGATGACCGCACATCGCACTTAATTAGCCTAGCTTACGCTACTGAGTGTGTACTATTTTGCTCTCCACTCCGCAGACTCTCGGTGGGACTCGAACCCACGACACAAATTCCTCTATCCAACTGAGTTACGAGAGTCCTTGATGTTATTAACAATGCCTTTAACTATATCAACTCAAATATATAAAGGCACAAACTGGGCTGAGTGGATTCGAACCACCGAATCTCAGAGTCAAAGTCTGATGCCTTCACCGCTTGGCGACAGCCCAATATTGTGTGTAGCACCTCAACGTGCAAGCAGAGGTTGAGGGAGTAATGTTTTTTATACAGAAACTTATTGCACTAAAACTGTATATATTAAATAAGTTACTTACCATGGATTTTCACTTATCAACATATCTAAATGAGAGGTACGTCTTTTTACGGAGAAAAGACTCGTTTCCGGCTAAACCGAGGGGTATATTATGTTATTCCCATGGAAGGTCAGTTTTTAACTCATTTTCATCAATACCCTGATTGATAAAATCATTGTTTGATGGCGTAGGAGCTGAACCGCCATTTGCTTCCTGAGCCTTCTTAGACTCTGCAAATTCGATATTCTCAGCTATAATCTGATCTCTATATATCCTGTTACCATCAGCATCGGTATAGTTGTTATTCTCTATACGACCTGTCATAACTATCTTTGTACCCTGCTTAAGATACTTCTCGCAGAATTCGCCAAGCTTTCCAAATGCTGTAATTTTAAAGAAATCAGCAG
>Ga0310691_10000141_pt1 | contig 142673 bp, 123 predicted proteins | sample 176DNAGHGlowgp2_FD_203887 | JGI IMG/M metagenome (GOLD analysis project Ga0310691, IMG submission 203887) | Sheep rumen microbial communities from Palmerston North, Manawatu-Wanganui, New Zealand - 1766 DNA GHGlow gp2 (v2) (version 2) | ecosystem: Host-associated > Mammals > Digestive system... | reverse complement strand
TGGAATTTACTTTTTCTCAAACTGCTCCAGCCGTCTGTTTGCCATGCAAACAAACAGCATCGACAGTCTGATTTTAACACGTTTTTGCTGCTTGTCAAACGGGAATCAATCAAAAAAACTCGTCAAATTTGCCTCACAGGGCATTTTTTATGGTGTATGTAGAATTTAGTTTTTCATTTGACCATTTTGAAGTTTTGAAGTTTTGAACCTTTGAAGTTTTGAAGTTTTTGAAGTTTTTGAAGTTCGTAAAAAACTCCTCACATCTTATGCAGATATGAGGAGTTTATCTCTTGAATATAGTTTACCAATCGCCTGTCTTACCATACTCTGTATTGTATCATATCATCAATTCAAACAAGGTTCAAGGAAGGAGCCATCGCTCGGATTTAACCCTGTGAGATTCCGACTAGCTTTCAGTTTACAGTACAGAATCATTATTTCAGGCCAGACCGACCTTAAGTCTTTGCAGTGCTTCGTCAAGCACGCTTCGCGGGCAGGCAACATTGATTCTTTGAAACCCTGCCCCGCCCTGGCCGAACATGGTTCCGCGGTCGAGCCACAGCCCCGCCTTATTCACAATTCTGTCCTCCAACTCCGTTTCGGACAGACCGAGCTCCCGGCAGTCAAGCCAGGCCAGGTAGGTCGCCTCGGTATTCGTTACGCGGACCCCGGGGATGTTATCCCTGACATATTCGGCAAGATGATCCAGGTTTCCGCGAATATATTTACGTGCCGCATCAAACCACTCCGCCCCGTTTTCATAGGCTGCCTGTGCCGCCGCCAATCCGGCCGCGTTCGGTTCATCGTATCCGGTCTGTGCAATCGCAAGCTGCACGCGCCTTCGGATGCCCGCATTCGGTATGAAGATATTGGACTGCTGCAGCCCTGCCAGATTAAAGGTTTTGCTCGGTGCGGTTGCCGTGATTGTGAACTCCCGGAATTCTTCGCTCACCTCCTGGAAAATGTGATGCCTCCCGCCCCAGACAAAATCGAAATGGATTTCATCGCTGAACACGGTCACGCCGTGCTTTTCGCATATCTTTCCTAGGGTGAGAAGTTCTTCCCTGCTCCACGCCCTGCCGACCGGATTATGCGGGTTGCAGAGGATGAAGAGCCTGACATTTTCCTTCTGAATGCGACGCTCGAAATTCTCAAAATCCATCTCGTAATGCCCCGCATCGTTTTGGCGGAGCTCCGAAACGACAAGCTTCCGGTTGTTTTTTCGGATGATGTCGGCGAACGGATAATAAACGGGCTGCTCTATGATGACGGCGTCTCCGGGTTCCGTAAGTCCGCGGATTGCCGATCCAATCGCAAAACAGACTCCCGGTGTCTTCACATGCCAATCACGTCTGACCTCCCAGTCGTGCCGCTTCTTCATCCATCCCGCTACGGCTTCGAAAAAGCCGTCTCCGTCCTGGTTGTTCGTATATCCGTATATGTTATGAGCGGCAAGGCCGGTAAGCGCATCCTCCACGTATGAGCTCGTGCGGAAATCCATATCCGCAACCCATAACGGAAGAACACTCTCCGGGTAACCGCGTCTCCTCGCAAAATCATATTTCAGGCATTTTGTGTTACGCCTGTTAATCACCGTGTCAAAATCCAGATTTCTTTCCGCCATGACCGTCCTCCGGCTTTTTACTCTTCGCTGCCCGCGCAAAATGCCTGTTCCAAATCGCCCAGAATATCCGCCGGATCCTCGATTCCCACCGACATCCGAAGCAGGCAGTCCGTAATCCCGAGCCGTCTGCGCTGTTCGTCGGGCACATCCGGGTGCGTCTGTACAATCGGATAGGTAATCAGGCTCTCCGTTCCGCCGAGGCTCTCGGAAAATGTGATCAGCTTCACATTTTTCAGAATCGAAAGCGCCTTTTCGGGTGACTTCACGGTAAACGAGATCATCCCGCTTCCCGCATAATAAATGTTGTCGACTTCCTCCCGCCCTCTGAGCCAGTCACGCACGGTTTCGGCATTTGTCACATGCCGTTTCATGCGGAGAGCGAGTGTTTTCATGCCGCGCAGGCAAAGCCAGCACTCAAACGGGCCGAGCGTTGCCCCGGTTGTCTTGCTGATCAGTCTCACACGGGCTGCCTGTTCCGGATCGGCGCTGCATAAAAAGCCGCAAACCGTGTCGTTATGTCCGCTCAGGTACTTGGTCCCCGAATGAATCACGAAATCGGCCCCGTTTGCAATCGGATGCTGCAAAACCGGCGTCATGAACGTGTTGTCGACCGCAAGCACCGCGCCGTTTGCATGTGCGATTTCGGCGATTGCCGCAATGTCGCTTACGCGCATCATCGGATTGGAAGGCGTCTCGAGGTACACGGCTTTCGTATCCGGCCGGATTGCCGCGGCAACCTTTGCCGCATCTGTGGTATCCACATATTCGATCTGATAACCGTTCTTCAAGGCGACCTGCTGAATCAGACGCACAACGCCGCCGTACAGGTCCTCGCCGCACAGAATGCGGTCTCCCGGCCGAAACAGTTCGAAAAAGGCCGAAATCGCGGCCATTCCCGAGGCAAATGCGACCGTATCGTGAGCTCCCTCCAAGGAGCTGACGGTTTCCTCCAGAAACTTTCTGGTCGGATTGGATTCTCTTGAATAATCAAAGCCCGTCGGATTGTGTCCGGGTGTCAGGTGGCTGAAACAGGCCGTCTGGTAAATGGGGAAGCTGACCGCATAATTTGCGTCCTTAACGGAATGAGCTTCCCCGTGAATACATCGTGTTTCTAAAGAATACATAACAGATTCCTTTCGGTTCGATTTTCGGTCCCGGCATGCTTCCGGGGTTTTATGATTTCATTTCACGGTAAGTAAGGCTGTCGCAAGTTCCGCCGCCCGCACAAGTTCGGAGCAGACGGTGTATTCTGCCGTCGTATGCACATTTTCCATCGCGCAGGCAACGGTAATGGCTTCGATTCCGTGCTCATTAAGCCGGTTGGCGTCGCTCCCGCCGCATGTCGTTACAAGCTTTGTTTCAGCAATGCCGGCTGCCTTCGCTGCTTTTTGAAAGTGCCGTACGGTCGCGCTCTGTTCGTCAACCCGGTAGGCACGGACATGCTCCACAGCCGAGAACTCGGTCTTTCCGCCTTTCTCTTCTGCAGCTTCCCGAAAGTGTTCGGCAATTGCATGGAGCAGTTCGCTTGCTCTTTCGTGTTCAAGGCTTCTGACCTCTCCGGTGATCGTGACCGAATCGGGTACGACGTTATTCTGCGTGCCTCCGCCTATGGTTCCGAAATTGACGGTGCTCACGGAATCCAGTCTGCCGACCGGAATCCGCACAAGCGCCTTTGCGGCAATCGAGATGGCATTTATCCCAAGCTCCGGAGAGAAGCCGGCATGAGCGGCCTTTCCGGTAATCGCAACCGAAAAAGAATAAATCGTCGGTGCAGCGACTGCCGCTGTTCCGACCGATCCGTTCAAATCCAACACATATGCTCTTTTTTGTGTTACGGAATCAAAATCAAGAGCACGGGAACCTTCGCAAAATGCTTCCTCCGCCGAGGTAATCAGAACCCCGATTTCCGGATGCGGAAGGTTCTGCTCCTTTATGACCGTCAAAGCCTCTAAGATGGCCGTAAGCCCGCTCAGATCGTCCGCTCCGAGCACGGTCGAGCCGTCCGAAGTCACGGTGCCGTCCTCATGAAATACGGCTTGCTTTCCTTTGCCGGGGCTGACGGTATCCAGATGAGCCGATAAAAGCACGGGCTCTCCGTCTGCATTTCCCGGAAGGGTCGCGTAAATATTCGGGTAACTTTCCGGATGCTTCTGCAAAAACTCCGCAGAAGTCAGATCCGTCCGAACAGTCAGGCCGAGTTCGCGCAGTTCTTTCACGACGCGCTCGCCGAGCTCACGTTCCCGGAAGGTTTCGCTGTCGATTGTAACAAACCCGGCAAAACGGCCAAGCAGCCGTTCCTTACTGACCCGAATGCTCATTGATTTTCCTTTCCTGTTTCATACTCATCAGGGAAACGGTACCCGGCGGGTGTGAACATATGGATTCGAAATTCCGGATTGGCCGGCCGTTCCGGCTCGCCCTCCTCCGGGATGTACTTTTCAAAAACGTAACGGTTTCTGCGGTATTCCCGGATTCTGTTGTAAAATCCGACCGCTCCCGGATGTGTGTTGAGAACGACTGTCGGTTCGGTAATCCGTCTGGAGAGCTCCAACAGCATGTTCTTTCCGATGGAAAGCCCCTGGTACTCCGGGTCCACGGCCACATTCAGAATCGTTGCATAGCGGCCTCCGTCGGCCACAGCTCTTGCGACGCCGACAAGCTTATCTCCGTCATAGGCCGTTGCCACATAGGAACTTGCGGCGAAAGCCTTTGCGGTCTTATTGATGTCATGCGGTCTTCCGAAGAATGCCTTCGTAAGCAGATCGTTGATTTCCGAATCCGTTGCCTGTGCACGGCTTCCCGGGTACGAAATCGTCTTCGTAGCATTTTCCGCTTTTCTGTCCTCTTTTTTTGAAGCTGCCCCGGGCCTTGGGAGAAACTCGCTCTCGAACCGGTATCCGGGCGGAAGAAAATCCTGTTCCGGAAAGCCTTCCCGGAATAATGTCCAGGCGTTCTTGCAGCGTCCGTATCCGGCCTTTTCCAAAAGCGCAAGCCGCTCTCTTTCGCCGTAAAGCATCACCCTGCGGCCGCGAAGCATTGTCTCGAGCTCGGTAAGAAGCCCTAATGCGATCTTCTCGACGTCTTCACCGGGAACGTTTTCTATTTTGAGGTCCACGACTAAAACCGTTTCGATGCCCTCGCTTACGGCGCGGACCGCACCGAGCAGCACATTTTCCTCATAGACAAGGACATGTGCGTAGCTTCTTTCAAACAGCTCATAGTTTCCTTCCCTGCCGTACAGTGCGTCAATCCGTTCCCGGTCGCACGGAAACAGTTCGTTTGTAAATCGAATGCTCATGGCTGCTCCCTTAAATGAAGAATTCGGGCTCCTTCAGTTTGTTCATCTTGTCGAAGAAATCCTTCGCGCGGTCGCTCTTCGGATGGCGGAATACTTCCTCGGGCGTTCCGTCTTCAATGATCTTTCCGCCGTCCAGAAACAGTACCCGGTTTGAAATCTTGCTTACAAAGTCCATCTCGTGCGATACGAGAAGCATCGTGTATCCCTGCTCCGCGATGGCCTTGATCGTCGTCAGGACCTCCGTTACAAGCTCGGGATCGAGCGCCGATGTAGGCTCGTCGAGTAAAATGATATCCGGCTTCATGGCAAGCGTTCTCGCGATCGCCACGCGCTGCTGCTGACCGCCGGACATATGCTTCGGATAATGGTTCTTCCATGCCTTAAGCCCAACCTTTTCGAGGGCATCAAGAGCAATCTGCTCGGCCTCCTTTTTGGGCTTCTTTTGGACGGTAATCAGGCCTTCCATGACATTTTGCAGAGCCGTTTTATGCTCAAACAGATAGAACTTCTGGAATACCATTCCGATTCTCTTACGAAGCGCCGTTACGCTTTTTCGTTCCTTTCCCTTAAGCGGAAGGTTTAACGTAATATCCTCAAAGCGGATTTCGCCCTGCTCCGGTCTTTCGAGGAGGTTGATGGAACGTAAAAGAGTGGATTTGCCGGTACCCGAAGGGCCGACGATTCCGACAATGTCGCCTTTGTTGACGGAAAGATTGATTCCGTCAAGAACTACGTTGTCCTGAAAGCTTTTATGGATGTCTTTAAGCTCAAGAATCGCCATTTGTCACACCTCCTCTACCGTTTTGGGCTGCTCCGGAATCCGGAATTTCTTCTCAACCAGCTTGAAGATCTTTTCTAAGATGATGGTTATGATCCAGTAAATGATTGCCAGGGCGACGTAACCCTCCAAATAACGGTAGTCGCGGCCGGCCAGGATCTGGTTCTGATACGTAATTTCAATGATTCCGCAGGTCGAGGCGAGGGAGGTACCCTTCACAAGACCGATCACGGAGTTGCATATTCCGGGAAGCGCATTCTCGAGCGCCTCCGGAACAATGATTCTGCGAAGCACCTGACCGTAGGTCATGCCCATCGCCGTTGCGGCTTCAATCTCGCCCTTGTCTACGGACTCCAAAGCGGCGCGGAAGGTCTCACTTGTGAATGCCGCCTGATAGAGTCCGAGGGCGAAGAAAGCATAAACCATTTTGGGGATGACGTTTACATCGATATTCGCTCCCCAGGAATTGAAGATTCGAAGAATTGCCGGTATGCCGTAGTATGCGACATACAGCTGAATCAGCATCGGCGTGCCGCGCATCAAAGAGAGGAAGGCCGTGGCAATCGGGCTCAGAATCTTCACTTTTTTATAGCGGATCACGGCAATCAGCAGTCCGATGACGATTGAAACCAGGAATGCCAGCCCCGCAAGCTCGAGTGTGATCGGAATCTTCTTTACAAGATACGGGATTCTCGACCACATGAGCTTCACGCTGAAATAGTCGGAAAATTTTGTGTCCATAACGGCCTGTCCTCCTGCTTATGTTTAGTTGAGATAGGTCAGATCCGACTCAAGCGGCAATACGTTTACGGACTCGTCACCGAGCTTGTCTGCAATCCAGATCTTTCCGAGTTCTGCAAGTTTACCGTTCTCATAGAGTGTCTTGATACCCTCGGAAATCAGCTTCTGGTATTCCTTTGCGTGAGAACCGGTCTTACCGAAAAGAATGTGGGACGTGTTGTTTGCGGTAATATTTGTTGCGGTTTCCTCATCGGAAAGAACGGTGATGTTGAGGCTTTCGAACTGGGTCGGATATGCCTGCTTATACTTCAAGATAACCGGCTGGTCATGGATCAGTGCTACCTTTCCTTCAATTGCTTCCTGCAGCTGTACGGTAATGTCTGCACTCGTGTACTCAAGAACGATCTTCTTCTCTCCTGCCTTGCGGGCGTCGTTCCAACGCTCAATCGCATTGGTCGTGTTGCCGCCGGCACCGCCGTAAATCTTCAGCCCGGACTCGGCAAGTTCCTCAAACGAACTGATGGAAGTTCCTTTTGCAGAAGTGATCGTGTATCTGGACTTGGTGTAAGGGAAGGAGAACAGGAAGGACTCTGCGCGCTCCTTGTTGTAGCTCCAGTTATTAACCGTTGCGTCGATTACGCCCTGCTGCGTGTCTACCAAGGAGTTGGAGCTTACTGCAAGATCCAGCTCATAGTCGGCGAACTCGGGCAATTTGAAAAGTTCAACGAGTACGGCAATGTCATATCCGGTAAGATATACGCCGTCTTTGGTCTTGTAGAGGGCATCGGCCTCATTTTCCACCGTCTCAATAAACGGAGCCGGACGGCCGTTCGTCTCAATCTTAATTACTTTCTTTCCGTTCTCTCCCTCCTTCTTTCCGCAGCCGGCAAGCGCCGACGCGGTAAGAATGAGAAGAACGGTTAAAATCAATCTGGTAAGTTTAGTCTTCATTGGTTTATACTCCTTATTTCTGTGTAATGATATTTTCCTTAATTTCATGCCTTTTTGTTATGAAGCAGACCCTTTAACGGGTTGATCGAAGGATCTGTGGAAATGCTGACATTTCTCGGCTGGCGGTCATCCCAGGACGGACTGTTCCACTTGGAAACGGAAATCTCGCTCTGATACTCTTCGGGAGAAATGTCGGTGTGAAGGTATACATTTTCCGGATCTTCGGAAAGCTTTGCTCTGCTGCCGTCTGCCTTCCAAAGCTCTTCCCACGGTACCTGAGAAGCGATTCTTTCGAGGAAGGAACCGTTCCAGCCGCGGTTTCCTTTGAAGCGATTCTTCGGGAATTCGAAGAAGGTGTACTTCTTGAACTGCGGGATTGCGAAGAGATCCTTTACATAGCCCCAGATGTTCGGGAACTCGGCGATTCTCTTCTTAAGAGGACCTACGTTATGGTAGTAATAGGTCTCCCAACGTACAAGCGTTACATAAAGACGTACATCGGAGTCGGTGATGTAATCGCCGAACAGGAAGCGGTTCGTCGCGAGACGCTCCTCAATCTTGTCAAGCGCATCAAAGAAATCCTGATATCCTTCGTCGTATGCTACCCAGGAAAGGCAGAAGTGCATGCGGTAATGTGCGTTGTTGATGGTCGGGAAGAGCCAGTCGTTGAACTCGTCGATTTCCTTGCGGTAAGCCTTCGGATAAAGGTCGATGTCGGTCTTCTGGAACTTTCTGAACTGTACCTCGATGTAGTTGGTCAGACGGTGATAGTCGTTGTTGACTGCCTTCTTCTCTTTTACATCAACCAAAGTCGGGGTCGTTGCGCGGCCGTTGAAGCCCGGTCTTGCGTTCTCATAGAATTCCGAAAGGAATACGGCGCCGGTGCTGGGATCTTCGAGGTTCGGCTGGTCGGCAAAGCCGTGACCGTATTTGCCGATTCCGGAGGTTGCCAGCTCGTCGATGACGTCCTCAAGACCGAGAATGTCGCGAACGATTACCGGACGGTTTGACCAGTGGCATCCGTGTGCCCAGAAGATCTTGAAGCGGTTTGCTTCGGCCTTCAGCTCACCTTCCTTCTCACCGAAGGGGGTGATGAACGCATTGGGCTGGCGGACAAATACGCCGCGTTCGTCGATCTCGCTGATCGTTTCATTCGGTCTCTCGCGTACGCCGCGCTCCTTTGCAAGGCGGTCTGCGGTTTCCTCATCTACTCTCGATGCCGGCCAGGGGCCTTCTTTAGTTTTGTCGTTGTGTGCCTGAATGCTGCATGCATTTGAAACGTTGTTTACTTCACTCATTCTTGTAATCTCCTTTATAATCGTTTTTTTGTAATGTATGGGATTTCGTTTTCTTCCGGATCCGTTCGGCCTTGTGATGTGCCGTGCGGTCATCTGCCGGTCTCCTTCGGCATTGCTTTTTCGCAAATGAAAAAGCCCGGAAGTCTGGAAACTCCCGGGCGAAACTGTAACATTTTTCACATGGTCACAGTGGTTATGCGCATGACAACAGAGTCATACACCGTACCGATTGGCTCGCCCGGGAGTACAACATTCGCATCATGTACATACACATACCGAGACTGGAAAGCTTTTTCATGTTGTTCCTCCTTTCTTTCGGCCGCCTGACCGGTCGGCTTGCATCTGTTCTTTTTCGGTTCGTCGAACGCTCTCTTTCGTTCGATGGGGCAATCATACCACGGAACCTCTGATTTGAAAATTACAGGGAATTGATTACGTGCGATAAGTGGTATTTATCACGAAAGCATCCGCTTTTTCTTTGGAAAATGTGAAAAGGCAGCCTGCCGAAACCGGCAAACCGCCTCATAAAATCTCTTGTTATTCTTTAAAAGAGCCCCATAAGATCGGCGGGCTTAGAAAGCACATAGTCCGCGCCTGCGGTCTGCAGTTCTTCCTCACTTCCGTAGCCCCACAAAACGCCTGCACTGTGAAGACTGTTGGCCTTCGCTCCGTCAACATCCTGATTCCGGTCGCCGACCATGAGAATCTCCGCCCGGTCCCCGGCACCGATTTCCTTAAGCAGCTCGGAAATCACATCGGCCTTCCGGCTGATCCGTCCGTCCATCGTTGCAGCGCCGAGATAATCAAAGTATTGCCTCAGATGAAAATGCTCGAGAATCCGCACCGCAAACTCGTAAGGCTTCGATGTCGCAAGCGCGACCTTTACGCCCTTCTCTTTCAAAGCCTGCAGCACCTCGGGAATTCCTTCATATACTTCGTTTTCAAAGATTCCTTTATCCTTAAAATATTCCCGGTAAAAGGCAACGGCCTGTTCCTCCTGCCCCGCACCGATGCCGAAGCGGTCGAAATATTTCCGGAACGAATCCGCAAGCGGAGGCCCGATGAAGAAATAGAGTTCGCTGCGGTCTTTGACCTTCAGGTCGTATTTTCCAAGCGCATGCATGACCGAATTCGTGATGCCGATGCCCGGATCCGTCAGCGTTCCGTCAAGATCCAGCAGGCAATACCGGTACTTCGGCCGCATCCAAAGCTGTACCTCGACATAGGTGCATTCCTCACGGACCTTATTAAGGAAGGCCTCATACGAGCCGCACCCTGCAATCTCCGATAGCAGCATGAATTTCGTCATAACCTTCGGCTCTTTCCCTTTTCCGATCAGTGCGCAGCTGTCGCTGTAGGTGAAACTGACCTGATCGTCCGGAATTCCCGCAAGCCCGAGCACGAGCTTTTCGCCGTTACTGAACCAGCTTTCAAGATACTCGCTTTCGCCGAGGCAGAAGCAGTACGGATGATCAAGTTCGGGCTTCCCCGAAAGGCTCACAAAGCGGTCCCTTACAAACTGATCTGCCCTTTTTCTTAACGGATAATAGTTTGAAAAATCGGCAAAACGGCCGAAGCTCTGCGTCCCGGGATGCGCACCGGCCAGCTCCTCTGCCACCCGGAAAGCCTCCTTCTCGGGCAGATTCATGATATTCTGCCACGGGTCGGTTCCCGGGTAATGGTAATGTGTCATATAAAGATTTTGCATGAATCGGGTTCCTCTCAAAGCTCTCAGATATCCTCACGGAATTTCAGCAGTTCTTCCACGTATGCTTTTCCGTATTCGGACAGGGTGCTGCCGTTTCGTGTAATGTAACCGATGATGAGCGGGTCCTCCTCCCGGAGTTTGATGGCCGTCATACCCTTCAGGATGACATCGTCGCCGGAAAGCATGCCGGACCCGATGGAATAACCCTTCAGATTGGCAATCAGTTCCATCGTCGTCGCGCGGTCGTCGGAGCGGATCATCTTCTCGAATTCGTAATCCGCCATGGCCTCCTCGGTCAGATAATACTCCGCGTCATCGCTCTGATCGAAGGAAATGCACGGATAATCCGAAAGCTCCGCAAGCGAAAGCTCTGTTCTTCCCGCAAGCGGATGATCATTCCAGACATAAGCGTAGGTATCGCGCTTCATCAAAGGGAAGAAGCTCAGCTGGTACTCTCTGAGCAGCTTCTTCATAACCGCCTCGCCGGATCCGGAAAATGCCAGGATTCCGATCTCACTCCGCATATTGCCGACGTCGCGTAACACCTCTTTGGTCTTCGTCTCGTGAAGCTCAAACAGGTACCGTTCCGGCTCGAATCTCCGTACGGTTTCGGCAAATGCCTTAACGGCAATGTTATAATGCTGCGCGGAAACAGAGAACCGCTCACGGTCTCCGCCTTTAGAAAGATAACGGTCTTCCAAAATGGCGTACTGCCCGACCGCCTTCTTTGCGTAGGTAAGGAACTCCCGCCCGTCATCCGTTAACGTAATACCCTTGCTGGTCCGGTCAAAGATGACGATTCCGAGCTCATTCTCAAGCTCCCGGATGCTCACGGAGAGTGCGGGCTGCGATACGAAAAGCCTGCTTGCGGCCTCACGCATCGAGTTCGAATCGGCGACCGCGATTACATATTTAATCTGATTGATATTCATAAAAGAAGCCTTCCTTTGCAATAAACAATCTTTATCACTGTGGATGATTGTATCTGCCCGGGAAGGCTTCTGTCAAGTTATTTTTCGTGTAGTTTATTCAAGTGTCTTTAAAGCTTCGCTCTTCGGAATCCTGCGGATTTTCAGCATCTGCAGGGCCACGACGATCAGGTAACTTACAAGTCCCGCGATTACCATCTTCACGTAGCAGTCATTGCTGATGCAGTACGGGAAGTACCCGGTCATGCGCTTATAAAGGTATTTGTCGAAGACCAGACGAAGCAGTGCATGCACCGAAGGGATTGCAAGGAGCAGACCGAACACAACGACAACCGTTGTCGAAACGATATACAGTCCGCCGATCTCGCCTCCCGTAAAACCGAGAATCTTCGTCATCGAGATGCTGACCTGATTGCGCTCGATAATCTGCTTCGCAAGCAGGTATACCATCAGCACGAACATCGCGACGCCGAACCATTTGACGGGCTCCATCAGATCGGCAAATGAGGCGCGTACCTGCCCCATAAAGCGACTGAACGTCTTGCTGTCGATTGTCATATAGACATCGGACGCCGCAAGCTCATTAAGCTCATGCGCCGCGAAATAGCCGCTGTAGTAATCCTCCGGCATTTCAAACATCGCATTGAAGTCGGAAAGGTTCACGAATACCGAGAGCGCGCCTTCAAAGGAATACTCTCCGGCGACCTTGAAGGAATAGGAACGGTCGCTTAATTTGTCGTATAAAGAAACCGTATCGCCGGCCTTCACATGGTATTTGTCCATGAAGCCGTTCGAAAGAAGTGCCTCACCGGCAGGAACCGAGGTCTTTATGTATTGGCTGTTCGGAGAAATTCCGTATACCGAAATGCCGTCCGGCTTGTAATCATCCTTGCGCATCTCAAGCGTCTTGATTGCAAACCGCTCCGCTGTCGGATCGCTTACTTCCTTCGGTGTCTTTAAAACATACTGATACTCACAAAATACGGTCCTGTCAATGCGGCGTCCCGCCTCGTCAAGCATCGGCATGAACATCAGCCCGAAGATCATGATGGCTGCTGCCAGAATGATTCCGACAACCATCGTTGCATAGTTCGAAAGGTTCTGCAGCAGGATTCGGATGCGGAAACGGCTCTTAAACGGAATCTTCTCATTAAGCCGCAGGGCTCTCTTCTTCGTGCGGCCGGTCAATTCTCTTCGGAGGAACTTAAGCGGGCCGAGTCGCATTTTCCAGGCAAGAATCAGGAAATTGATCACGAGCATGATGATAATCGGAATGACCGTCGTTACTAAGAAAGCATCCGGATTCCAAAGCGTCTTATAGGAGCAAAGCGAATATAAGGTATAGTAAATATTCACCATGAACTTCCGAAGAAGCGTATACCCGAGCACATTACCGACCACGGCTCCGGCCGCGAAGACAATCACCGGAAGCGTCATGTAATGCCTGATCATCTCTCCTCTTGTGTAGCCCGAAGCCCGAAGCGTTCCGATGACGGAAGCCTCTTTCGTAATCGTATTATTGCACGTAACGGCTACGATAAATGCCATCACGACCACGACAATGTATAAAAACAGCATGATTGCCGCCTTATCGCCTGCCATGTCCTCTCCGGCGAAGTTAATCGCCTGGTTCTCAATTCTTGGCAGATAATCGGTTACCTCGATGACGGCAAGATCCTTCTCTCCCTTAAGCATGCGGGCGAAAATGCCGGCATTCTCCTTCGTAAGCTCCGCACGAAGCGCGGAAAGAAGCTTTTCGGAACGGTCATTGCCTTCCTTGTCGCTGTTATATTCTGTATTGTACTTCCAGGCATAGCTGACCGTCACCCGGTCGGAATCATATGCCGTAAAACCTTCGGGGCTCATCAATGCAACGCCGAAATGGAACGAATCCATCATCAGGTCCGCATTGTCGGCGAACAGGCTGCTGTAATTCGGAAGCGAAATCAGTCCGCATACACGGAGCGTCCCTTTTTCGAGCTTTACCGTATCGCCGACGGCTATTTTATTGTTGCTTGCATAAAGCCGGTCAATCGCGATTTCATCATTCGCTTCGGGAAGCTTTCCTTCCATCAGGCAGGGGATGTTGATTTTGTCCTGCAGCTTAAACGTACGTAACGTGCCGTCGTTAAGAGCCTCCTCAAAATAATCGGCTTCGTACCAGGTAAGCCCGGCACTTTCCGCGACAGCGTCAAGAGTCTCTGGCGAAGGACTTGTCTTAAAGGAAATGTGACCGTCTTCTACGTTATATTTCGTGAAGCCTTCCCGGTAGGCCTTGCTCACGCTGTTGTCCGCCACCAGAAAGCCGGACACGACGCTGATGACCATTACGAGAAATGCGAAGATTACGGCGTATTTGCCGAGATCGGATTTCAGTTCCCGCGGAAGACGGCGGTTCATGGGATTTCTCATCGTGACCGCCTCCTACCACTCGATTTCTTCGACCGGAAGCTTCTGCTCATTGAGCTTATCGCTTCTGATGCGTCCGTCACGAAGCTTCACGACACGGTCGGCCATGTTCTTCAATGCATCGTTATGCGTAACCATGATGACCGTGTTTCCGTATTGCTTATTGACGCGCTCAAGAAGCGCCAGAATTTCCTTAGAGGTATTGTAATCAAGTGCACCCGTAGGCTCGTCGCACAGGAGAATGTCCGGATTCTTGATGACCGCGCGGCCGATCGCCGTACGCTGCTGCTGGCCACCCGAAAGCTGGGTCGGAAGCTTGTGCCGGTGCTCATAAAGCCCGAGCGTCTTTAACAGTTCATCCGTATCGAGAGGATTCTTACTGAGAAATGCGCCGACCTCCACATTTTCCCGAACGGTCAGGTTCGGAATCAGGTTGTACAGCTGGAACACGTATCCGAGATGGTCTCTTCGATACTGTGTCAGTCTCTTCTCGTTCATGTCGGCGGTCTTCTCGCCGTCAATCATCACATAACCCTCGTCGGCGCTGTCTATTCCGCCGATGATGTTAAGAAGCGTCGATTTGCCGCTTCCCGAGGGACCGAGAAGCACGCAGAACTCTCCTTTTTCAATGTTCAGGTCGATGCCCGAAAGCACTGCCGTTTTGGCTTCGCCCTCTCCGTAGCTTTTCTTTACGCCTTTGATTTCCACAAAACTCATAAGCTTACTCCTTTGATAAGATTTCAGCTCCTTTTGCCCGACAGCCGACTGCCCTGCGCGCCGGGGCATGTGCCGACAAGAAAAAAGAGCAGGTACCACATCGTACCTGCCCGAATAAACAAGCTTTTGAGACAAGTACAGCGGATGCCATACTTAAGTCTCATCATTTAAGACAGACCAGCCTTCCTTTCGTCCGACATGATGTTGATCTGCCACGCGTTGCCGCGTCGATTACTCCCCTAAGGTTGTCTGAATTGTAACACCCGAAAATCGGTCTGTCAACCCCGAAAATGTCATTTCGGTTGACATTTTTCACACATGCATTCCGGTCGTGTTGGCGATTGCAATCAGATTTCCGAGATCATCGGTCACGGTTACCTGAAAGAAACAGGTGCGCCGTCCGTCTTTAATCATTTCAGCTGTTGCCGTAAGAACGGTTCCTTTTACAAGCGAAAGATAACTGATCTGGCTGACCGCCGTCACCGCATGGTGCTCCGGACTGTTGGTGGCTACGGCAAATGCGAAGTCGCACAGCGTATAAACCGCTCCGCCCATTACGCCTCCGACCGCGTTCTTATGAATCGCGGTAATCGGCATGCGGCACTTTGAATAGTTCTCTCCGACCTCCTCGATCGTAATGCCGGACGCTTCGGTCGCATACTTATCATTTGCAAAGAATTCTCTTGCTTCTTCAAGTGTCATTTTTCCTGCTTTCCGATGCTCTCGACATCATAAGGTGTAGCCTGGTATACATAATAGTTCACCCAGTTCGTGTAAAGGGTGTTTGCATGCGCGCGCCACAGAAGAAGCGGTTTCTTCGTCGGGTCGTTGTCCGGATAATAGTTCTTCGGCATCGCTATCGGAAGCCCCTTGGCAAGGTCGCGCTTATACTCCTTATCAAGCGTAATCCTGTCATACTCGGGATGCCCCATCACGAATATCTGCCGGCCGCCCTTGGCCATCACGAGGAATACGCCCGCCTCGGGTGACTCGGCCATGATGGTAAGCTCAGGATGGGCTGCAATCGCGTCGCGGCTTACGGTCGTATGGCGGCTGTGCGGCATATAAAACTCATCGTCAAACCCGCGTACCAAAGGCTCGCGACGGTTCATCACCTTATGCCGGAAGAGCCCGAACATCTTCTCAGAAAGCGGAATCTTCGGGATTCCGTAATGATAATACAACGCCGCCTGCGCACCCCAGCAGATGTGGATTGTGCTCGTCACATTTGTCAGGCTCCATTCCATGATCTGCTTGAGTTCGTCCCAATAAAGCACTTCCTCGAACTCCATCTGCTCAACCGGTGCACCGGTAATGATCAGACCGTCGAATTTCTTGTCCTTCACATCGTCAAATGTCAGGTAAAACTGGTCCAAATGGCTCTTTGCGGTATTGCTTCCGACATAAGTGGCCGTCGTCAGAAACGTGATATCGAGCTGCAAAGGCGTGTTGGAAAGACTCCGAAGAAGGTGCACCTCCGTATCCTCCTTAAGAGGCATCAGGTTGAGGATTGCAATCTTCAAAGGACGGATGTCCTGCGACATGGCGCGGTTTTCATCCATAACAAATATATTCTCATCGATTACGACCTGCCTTGCCGGCAAGTCATTTTGTACTTTGATCGGCATGTTTCGTCCTTTCTATGCTTCGCAAAGCTTCAGGAATTCCTCCTCGGAAATAATCGGAATTCCGAACTCTTTCGCTTTTTTATTCTTACTCGACCCGCTTGCGGTGTCGTTATTAATCAGATAATCGGTTTTTGCGGAAACGGAGCCCGCAACCTTACCGCCGCGCTCCTCAATGTAATCCTTGACGGCGTCACGGTTAGGAAAATGCGAAACCGCTCCGGTAATCACAAACGTCTTGCCGGTAATCGGCGATTCCATGACCTCCTCCTGTGCCTCGAAAGACACTACTCCGAGAAGGTCGTTAAGCATTCGGGCGTACTCCGGATCAGCCATGTAAGCGGTCACATTTGCCGCAAGCACGGCGCCGAGACCGGGGATATCCGTAAGACTTTCGACGGTGGCGCTTCGGATGGCGTCCATATCATAGTTAAATGCCTTGCAGATCAGCTTGGCATTTGCCAGTCCGATGCCGGGGATTCCGAGACTGTAGAGAAATTTCGGCATGCTGACTTTCTGCGCCTTTTTGGCTGCTGCGAGAAGGTTCTCAAACGATCTCTCGCCGAAGCCTTCCATTTGCACGAATTCCTCCCGGATTTCGGGCGTATCCATGCGGAACAGATCGGCCGGTTCTTTTATAAAACCGCGTCCGATCAGCTTTTCGATTGTCATATCCGAAAGCCCTTCGATGTTCATCGCATCACGGCTCACGAAGTGGCTGAACAGTTTGATTTTCTTTGCAAGGCAGTTCGGATTCGTGCAGTAGAGCGCCTTTGCTTCCAAAACGGCGCGCACTTCGGTCGGCCCGCCGCATACGGGGCAGGTCTTCGGAATCTCGATATTTCCGCTCTTGGTAAGGTCCTCCGCGATCTGCGGAATAATCATGTTGGCTTTGTAAACCGTTATTTCGTCGCCGATGCCGAGCTGCAGTTCTTCCATTACGCTCAGGTTATGGACGCTCGCGCGGCTCACGGTCGTGCCCTCGAGCTCGACCGGCTCAAAGATGGCGACCGGGTTGATGAGACCGGTTCTTGACGGACTCCACTCAATTGCAAGGAGCTTCGTCTGACGTGTCTCATCCTTCCATTTGAAGGCAATCGCGTTACGCGGAAACTTCGCGGTGCACCCGAGACTGTTTCCGTATGCGATGTCGTTATACGTAAGCACCAGGCCGTCCGACGGAAAATCATTGGTCGCGACATGGTCGGCAAACCACTGAATCGTCTCAGGCATGTTGCTCTGATTCACTTTCTTATATTCGACCGGGTCGAAACCGAGCTCGCGCAGGTAGTTAAGCTGCTCCTCGCGGGTCGCGAACCCGTCCTCTCCGTTCATGCTGATTAAGGCAAATGGGAACAGATACACGTTACGTTCCGCCGTAATGCGGTTATTGAGCTGGCGGACCGTGCCGCTGCAGAGGTTTCTCGGGTTTTTGTAGCGGTCCTCGTCCTTCTCGATTGCGGCATTGATCTTCTCAAAGTCGCTGTAACGGATGACTGCCTCGCCACGCAAAACAAGCTCGCCCTTGTAGGCGATTTTCAGGGGAATATTCTTGAATACGCGGGCGTTGTTGGTGATAACTTCGCCGATCTCGCCGTTTCCGCGGGTTACGGCTTTATAAAGCTCGCCGTCACGGTAAGTGAGGACAACGGTCAGACCGTCCATCTTCCAGGACAGAATGCTTTCATGGCTTCCGGTCCACGCCGCAAGCGCTTCCCTGTCCTTTGTCTTATCAAGAGACAGCATCGGGCTCTCATGGCGCTCCTTCGGAAGTTCCGAAAGAATCTCATAACCGGCATGCTGCGTCGGGCTGTTGGCAAGCGCAAACCCGGTCTCCTCTTCGAGTGAGCGCAGCTCATCGTAGAGCGCATCATACTCGAAATTCGACATGATTTCGCGGTCTTCCTGCTCATACGCCCGGGCCGCCTTGTCAAGCAGCTCGGTCAATTCGATTATGCGTTGTTTCTTGTCCATAAGGGTCCTTTTAAAGCTTTGTAAATCTATGGGATGACGGCTTCCCGGTTTAAAAACGGGTTGCCCGCCGTTTATGGGGAATCCGGTAATCCGTCAGGTCATCGGTTCGCTCTTTCAGAGCATCTCTCACACCGGATTCCTGCTTCTCAAAGCAGTTTTTTTAATTCCGCAAGTTCCTTCGGCGTAACCTCGCGGTACTTACCGCTCGGCAAGTCACCGAGAAGAATGTTCATGACGCGCACGCGCTTCAGCGCGACAACCTTGTATTCGAGATATTCGCACATGCGGCGAATCTGGCGGTTCATTCCCTGAATCAGAACAATCCTGAAAAAGCATTCGCCGATTTGCTGCACTTTGCAGGGCGCCGTCTTCTTTCCGAGAACCGGAACTCCGTGGCCCATGCTATATAAAAACTCCGGCGTGACGGGCTTATCGACCCGTACAAGATATTCCTTCTCATGCCCCTCGCCGGCTTTGGCGATGCGGTTCGCAAGGTCTCCGTCGTTGGTTAAAAGGATCAGCCCGCTTGAGTTCTTATCAAGCCTGCCGACCGTATAAATCCGCTTGCCGTAATTGATATAATCGATGATGTTGTCGGGATTGCTGCGGTCGGAAGTGCACTCGACACCCCTCGGCTTATGAAAGGCAAGAACGACTTTGTCGTCCTTCTTCGTAAGGTTTGCTTCCTTGCCGCGCACACGTACCTTCTGCCCGGGCATGACTCTCGTTCCGAGCGTTGCCACCTCGCCGTTCACGGTAACAACACCTTCCTCGATCAGCTTGTCGGCCTCACGCCTCGAGCATACGCCCGCGTCACTCAGATATTTGTTGATTCTTACGCCTTCCTGTTCCATTTTCCATCCTCAAAAGCTCTCGTCCACCGCCTCTTCCGCAACGGTTCCCGATTCGACAAAACACTATTCTGAATCATTGTACCATATTCCGTCATTTTTTCAACCATTATTGCCTAGTTGGTCGGTGTCAAGTTGTTTTAGGATTTTTCAAAGAAAAAAGGGGTTGTCGTTGCAATTCTCATTGCAACGACAACCCCTTTAAAATCCCTCAGATAGGCGTTAAGCTACTTTGGCGTAATCAATGATGGAAACTTCTTGCAAAACAGCCTTTGCTGCCAGAACAAGTTCCTCCAACCTTGCAGATACTGCATCTGAAAAAGTAACTTCACCACAAATCTGACATTCGAAACAAGGAACATTACGAATAACTATAATGCAACCCTTATATTCGACCGTAAATGTTGTTGTTGTCACGAGCTTGTCATCTTTAAAACATGAATTGCACATAATCATTTCTCCTTCCTTGTTTTGTGATCTTCTTCCCAATGACTTGAGTCAGGACGATACGCTGAAATAACGATTATCTTCTTTTCGTTATAACCTACCACTACATGAAGACACCCTGCTTCTTGCGAATCATCTTTCAAAATCAAGCATGCGGGAAACGATGACTCTGACGTATTGTTTTCATCCAATGGATAATACTCAACAATCTCACCTGTAAGAATAGCGTTTTGTATTTCTTTTCGTAAGATATCTCGCTCGCCCATTCTCTTTTGACAATGCGCAGTGTACTCGATGGGAACGCCGGTCAAGTAAGCACATCTAATTTCTTCAATACTCAATGTAAACTCCTTTTTCTCAGCGTTCTTTTCGTTTTCATCAATCGCATCATTGCGATTGAAACCCTTGAATTTCGTATTATCGAAACTCATTGAATTGCCCTCCTTAGTTTATTTATCTATATAAACAGGGAGAGTGCGCGGCTCGCCCTGATTGTTTTCATGTCAAGGCTTACCGCCATATGTAATTGCCAGCAGATACTTAAGCGTCTGCTTTAAAAAACGCACGCCAAAGGCGTACTGCAAGAAATGCGTCATCGACGCCATGCAATTAACGCATGTATACTCGCCCGTTACAGGGCACTCATGCAACTCATCCGAGCCAATATCAAATCTTCCACCTTTAATCTATCACATATGGGGCTGTGAATCAATAGGTTTCACAAAATCAGCAACGCTCCCGGATATCCCGAAGAGCTCGGTACAGTTGCGTCACCTTTCCGTTTGATACTGCTACAAAGGGGAGTGATATATCCGGATTAGGAAGAAACGAACCGATTTTCTTACGGGCGTGTCTTGTAATGCGCTTCGTTGCCTTCTCGATGCACTTTGGCTCTTTTCGTGGGCTATTGCAGGCAATCAATTCAAAAGTGCCTTGCGCGAGAATCGGAACAAGATGTTCCAAAGTCTCCCTGCTCCATCCCATAGGACGGCTGCTCAAACGGCTTGAAAGAGTGTGGCTGATATGCGGTTCCGTTGCTCCGCCATTTCTTGCCTCTGCGTCATGATAACGAACCGCAATGGCATCTAAGTTCTCCCGGAGATAGCCCATCGCCTGATTGATTGCCTTTCGGCGTTCCGGATGTTTCTTCAGAAGGCTCCTCCAAACTGCCTCAAGTTTCATTCTGTCACCCAAACGGAACGCCTCTTCCAGCAATCGTTTCTCCGTGGTTGCTTCACTGGCCATACAACCGCCGAAAGCCATCTTCTTTGCCTTGTTCTTGTGATAACTGTCCAATACGAACGTACAGTTCGGCAGTACATTCAGTCCCTGTTTGATCCAAGCGGCTCCGTCACCGTGGAGATAGATGCGGACTTCATCTAAATCATAGCGGTTGTCGAGTTTCTGATACACTTCTTCCCAGAATGTTTCCTGAATGCCGCAGGTTCCGTGCTGAAATGGGCTAATGCAACGGTTTCTTCCCTTGCCCCCGATGCCGATATGTTCCAATCCCTCATACACCGTAGCGAGCGGAATCATTACGTTGCGTCCGTTCTGAAGACTGACGTGACCTTCATCCGCGTCGATATGAAGAACCGGTACCTTGCGTTTTTCCGCAACGACATCTTCTTTCGCCCGACACCGCCTAACGGCATTCATTACGGTCTGCCGAGAAACATTTCCGTTTGTGACAATCCTGCTGGAATCGGAGTAGGAAAACTTCTTTGCCTCTTCGGTTAGTCGAAGCACAACATGGTCGCTTACCCTTTGGTGCGGGTCAACCCCGATTACAGTGTCAACCGGACAGCCGTATGTTCCATCCTTTAAAACATAGTAAGTCCTGTCATAGGATAATACTCCGATTTCCGTAAGCACCTGACGGTTAAGGTTTCTTCTTTCTACTACCATACCGTCAGCTTTTCTTCCGGCCTTGTCTTCGTATATCGCAAGATCAAGCTCCTCCGCATAGGCTTTCAGAATCCGCAGGAGCATTTCATTCACCTCGGTTCTGGCAAACAGCTCCATTTCCGACACACTCAAAATCCTTGACAGACCACACAGTTTTCTCTTGAGTTTGTCACACTCTTCTTCTATAATTGTTTCCATAGGGATTCTCCTTCCGCTTGGTAGATTTTGTTTGTGGTGAACACATCTTACCATACAGGGACGAATCCCTCTATTCTTTTTACAAAATCTCCTACAAAAACTTTACACTATGGGCTAGTTGCAGCGTACGCCGGATTCCTGCAGGTGGAAAATGGCACAGTATCCGACCGATTCCGGCAGGATTGAAAATGGCATGACTTTCGGCATATTCGAGAGAGAGTTTTTAAGCGAGTAGTACGGACTCGAGGTGGCTTCTGGCCACTCTAGTCCGTTTTTTCACTGCAAGACCGCCCCAAAGACACAAGGCGTACGGACTTGTTAGGGCTTTCAGTCCTTCAAGTCCGTATTCTTGCAGCTGGTTCGCCGCCTAATGTAAGCCCTCCAAAGCAAGAAATACGGACTTGAGAAGCTTTTCAACCTCTCAAGTCCGTACTTTCACAGCAGATTAGCCGCCAAAGGCAAACCTTCCTAGGCAAGTGATACGGACTCGAGGTGGCTTCTGGCCCTTCAAGTCCGTATTCTTCCATGCGCCCGGCAAAAAAACAAGTAAAGACGGACTTGAGAGGGCTTTTGGCTCCTCAAGTCCGTATTCTCGCCGCAAATCTGCCCAAGAAAACAAGAAATACGGACCTGGTAGGCCTTACAGCCTCTCAGGTCCGTATTATAAATCATTCACTACTTGCATCATTCACCGCTTGACATCATTCACCGCCACTACCGGCTTACACTTACGCCTCGTCAATTGCCTTGCCGATGTCGTGACGCATATATTTGTTGGCAAACGAGATCTTCTCGGTAGCCTTGTAAGCCTTGGCACGGGCGGCCTTCAGGTCTCCTGCCTTTGCTACAACGCCGAGCACGCGGCCGCCGTTCGTGAGAACCGCGCCGTCAGCACCGAACTTTGTTCCGGCGTGAAATACATACTCGCCGTCCGCATCCGAGAAGCTGTCGAGTCCGCTGATCGGAAGTCCCTTCTCGTACTTCTGCGGATATCCGTCGGAAGCAAGCACAACACAAACCGCTGCGCCGTTATCAAACTTCAGGTCGATATCGGAAAGCTTGCCGTCAATGCAGGCTTCGAATACGTCGACGATATCCGTCTCCATTCTCGGAAGCACAACCTGCGTCTCGGGATCGCCGAAACGGGCATTGTACTCGAGAACCTTCGGTCCGTCAGGCGTCAGCATCAGTCCGACAAACATGACCCCGTGGAACGGTCTTCCCTCGGCGCGCATCGCGGCCATCGTGGGCTTGTAAATCTTCTCGATGCAGAACTCTTCGATTTCTTTTGTATAGAACGGGCTCGGGGAAAATGTCCCCATGCCGCCTGTATTAAGACCCGTATCTCCGTCGCCGGCACGCTTGTGATCCTGCGCGCTCGTCATCGGCGCGATATTCGTTCCGTCGCAGAACAGAAGGGCCGAAACCTCGCGGCCGGTCATGAATTCCTCGATGACCATCTTGTTTCCGGCGTTTCCGAAATGCTTATCCAGCATGATTTCCTTAACGCCCGCAAGCGCTTCCTCAAGCGTATTGCAGATCAGAACGCCCTTGCCGAGCGCAAGTCCGTCCGCCTTTAAGACGATTGGCATCTTTGCGGTCTTCAGATACTCCATCGCCGCATCCGCATCCGTGAAGTTTTCGTAAGTCGCGGTCGGAATGCCGTATTTCTTCATCAAATCCTTCGAGAACGCCTTGCTTCCCTCAAGAATCGCAGCATTCGCGCGCGGTCCGAATACCCGAAGCCCTGCAGCCTCGAAGGCATCCACGATGCCACCCACCAAAGGATCGTCCGGTCCGATTACCGTCAGGTCGATTTCCTTTTCCCTGGCAAATGCGACGAGCTTGTCAAACTCCATTACGCCAATCGGCACGCACTCCGCGATTTCCGCGATTCCGGCATTGCCCGGAGCAGCATAAATCTTATCAACCTTACTGCTCTGACTTACCTTCCATGCAATGGCATGCTCACGGCCGCCTCCGCCGACAATCAAAACCTTCATGCTTCTGCCCGATGCATCCGAAGACACATCTCATCCTTTCGTCATTTTATTCCGAGCTTATCCCGCTCTTCATCCGTCAGCAGGTCTTTCCTGACCGCAAACGGTTTATAGACATATTCCGTATAGTTTTTTACCTCTGCCGAATCCTGTCCGGCATCCGTGGTATACTCTTTAATGACGTTTCCGTGGGAATCATATTCGTAGTGCCGGGTAATATCCCAGCTTTCCACCGACACGACCCTGCCCTTTTTATCGTATTCGTAGTAATCCGTGATTCCGCCGGGGCCGATCATCTGCTTCAGCCTTCCGCCTTCATCGTATGTGCATTCGTATTCGGCTTCGTCAACCTTGTTCCCGTCCTGAATGCGGTATTCGGCAATCTGATTTTCCTGTGAGTCAAAAAGGCTCACCTGCTCGGTTTCCGAGGAAACGCCGTTTACATTATGTATTCTTTCGAGATACGATAACTTCTCAAGAGTGCCTGTCGGCCGGCGGGTCCACCTTACAACCGTCTCCCGGCTCAGCTCGATATCAGAGTAAATCTTTTGATCCATGCAAACCAAAAGGCCGTTCTCATCGCTTTCAAAAGCAATGCTCTCGGATAATCTGCCGTTTTCGCCGAAATGCTCTTCCAAAATGAGAATTCCGCGTTCATCATACTGGTAGCGGTGTGTTTCCGTTGTTCCCGCTTCGCTGATTTCCGCTTTCATCTGCCGTCCGTCCGGGTCGTATTCCCGCTCTTCCGTTCGTACATCACCCGAAGCATAAGAAGTCTTAATCCGAACCGGTCTGCCGCTCTCGTTAAGGGTATACTCGGTGATCCGGTCAAAATCCACATATCCCGAGTTCCGGTACTTTACCTTCTCGATCAGAAGGTTTCCGTGATCATCATATTCGCAAAGCGTAATCGGTGTCTTCTGCCCGTCGTAAACATCATATTCCGAGACGAGCCGGAACACCAGAACGTACCCGTCCGGAACCTCCGGAATGTCATACTTCGGCCCCTTGTCCTTCTTATGGAAAATGCCACCGAGAATCAATACGCAGGCGATAACAATAACGCCCGCGATTGAACCGAACAGAATATAGCGACTCTTTTTATCGAGTTTTGTAAACCACCTTTTCAGAAACCCCATAACACTTCCTCGAGGCCGTCATACACAGCCCTTATTCCGTGAAAAAAGCCCCGTTAACCTCTCGGACGCGGTTATTCGCAATCGCATCAATGGCTTTCGGAAGAATGATCCACTCCGCCTGCTCCATGACACGGCGCTGCAAAACCTCAGGGGTATCACCGGGAAGTATCTCCACAGCCTTCTGTAAGAGAATCGGACCGGTATCCGTTCCGGCATCCACAAAGTGCACCGTTGCACCGGTGACCTTGACCCCGCGCGCCAAAACCTTTTCATGAACATGAAGTCCGTAATATCCGTCGCCGCAGAAGGAAGGAATCAGAGACGGATGGATATTAATGATGCGGTGCGAGTATTTTTCGGTCATCTTCTCGGGAAGAATCACCAAAAATCCCGCCAGAACAATCAAATCCGGATGAAACCGGTCCACAGCCTCAAGCAGAGCATCCTCAAACGCGGCACGCGTTTCATAAGCTTTTCGCGATACGCAGACGCCCGGAATGCCGTTCTGTTCGGCCCGTGTCAAAGCATACGCATCCGGCTTATTGCTGATTACGCCGCAAAGCTTCGTGTTGGTAATCGTTCCGTTCTTCACGCCGTCAATGATTGCCTGCAGATTCGTTCCGCCGCCGGACACCAGTACGACTGTATTCAGCATATCGTAATTCCCTTCTCGCCGTCGGTAATCTCGCCGACAATGTAAGCGGTCTCGCCGGCCTTCTTAAGAGCCTTAAGGGCGGCATCAGCCTGCGCAGGATCCACGGCAATCATCATGCCGATACCCATATTGTAAGTGTTGTACATCATCTTCTCTTCGATGTTGCCGTTTACGCGGAGCAATTCGAAAATCGGAGGTACCTCATAGCTGTCCTTGCGAATCATCGCATGCTTGCCGTCGGGAAGCATTCTCGGAATGTTCTCATAAAAGCCGCCGCCCGTGATATGGCTGCAGGCCTTAACCTTCACACCTTCTTCCTTCAGGGAAGCAAGTGCCTTCACATAAATCTTCGTAGGCGTCAGAAGTGCCTCGCCGAGCGTCGTTCCGAGAGACTCGCAATAGCGGTTCAGGCTCTGCTCGCGAAGATCGAATACCTTACGCACAAGGGAGTAACCGTTGCTGTGAATGCCGCTTGAAGCAATGCCGATGATCGTATCGCCCTTCTTCACATTTGCCCCGGATACGATGTCATCCGCATCCACGATGCCTACGGCGAAACCGGCAAGGTCGTACTCATCCTCGGGATAGAAACCGGGCATCTCGGCAGTCTCGCCGCCGATCAGTGCGCAGCCGGCCTGCTTACAGCCTTCCGCAACACCCTTTACAATCGTTGCAATCTTCTCGGGATAGTTCTTGCCGCATGCAATATAGTCAAGGAAGAACAAAGGCTCACCGCCGGCGCAGGCAATGTCGTTCACGCACATGGCCACGCAGTCGATGCCGATCGTATCATGCTTGTCCATCAAAAAGGCAAGCTTCAGTTTCGTGCCGACGCCGTCCGTTCCGGAAACAAGAGTCGGATGCTTCATACCCATGAAGCGGTCCAGGGAAAATGCACCGGAGAAGCCGCCGAGTCCGCCGAGTACTTCGGGGCGCATCGTCTCCTTCACGTGCTTTTTCATCAGTTCCACAGCCTTATATCCGGCCTCGATATCCACACCGGCGTTCTTGTAATCCATAATTGTTCTCCTCATCTTCGTTATTCCGGACCGGCCCTGCACCGGATCCGTTAGCCGCACCGTCCGTTTCGTCCGGCGCGAATTCAGTATATCACATTTCCCATGGAAAATGTGCACGTTCAATTACATTAATCCTTAATGCCTCTTATAAGCATAGCTAATAGAGTTATAAGAACGAAGTTCATTCCGCATACCGGAAAGCTCGCGAAACACTCCGGAAAATGTGACGCTTACTGTCCCATGTACTCCTTATAGCCGACCTTTTCGAGTTTTTCTTTTTTCTTCATGACGCCGTCCTTCAGCTCGTCCTTGTAAGCCTCAATCTTTTCAAGAAGCTCGGGATTGCCGATGGCAAGCATCTTGGCTGCCAGAATACCGGCGTTAGCGGCACCGTCAATCGCAACGGTGGCAACCGGAATGCCCGAAGGCATCTGCACGATGGAATAGAGCGAATCCACACCGCTTAAGGTCTTCGTATGAATCGGAACGCCGATGACCGGGAGCGGAAAGATTGCCGCACACATGCCGGGCAGATGGGCTGCGCCGCCTGCTCCCGCGATGATTACGGAGAATCCCTTCTCCTTGGCGGTATTGGCATAATCAAAGAAGACATCGGGCATGCGATGCGCCGAAATGACAGTCATCTCATAATCGATTCCGAATTTCTCAAGCATTGCCGCAGCTTTGCTCATGACCGGCAGGTCCGAATCACTGCCCATAACAATTCCAACTTTAGCCATAATGCAATATTCCTTTCCGTTGATGCGTTTTATCTGTTTTGCTTAATCTTTCTGACACAATTATATAAGAACAACCCGTCTCTATTTCTTTTTGGCCTTTGCAAGCCTGTCAAGAGGCGCGTTCAATTCTTCGGTTCCCGGAACGACGAACCGGCCGTTACGGATGATGTCGTAGCATTTGCCGTCGGCCGTATGCGCCGTGATGGATTCGAGCTCATCATACGGAATTGTAATGTCCGTATGGCAGTTCATATAAGCGCTGCCCGGGTCGGTCTTTCTTCGCATGCTGACCTCGTTATCGCGGGCGATGATTTCCTTGCCGTCCGGATTGAAAACAGCCTTGTCTTCAGAGTGGCTGTAGCATGTGTCACCCACTGCAAAATGAGGACCCGTCTTCTCGGCAATCAGAATCTGAAGCTTGCTCTGAATGTCGTATTTGATGCCCATCTCGTACGCCGTCGTGTTCGTACCGATGGCAAATTCGCCGATCGGAAGCGTCTCATGGAATGCCAGAATGTTTTCGTTGATGTAGTCCGCATTCTCCTTCTCGGTCGGGAAGTTCGCACAGGTTGCGGAGGCAATCATGCCGTCCTTAAAGGTGATGCACAGATCCTTGAAAAGCCGGCCCTCGAGATATACCTTGCTGACATGAAGGACGCCGTTTGTTCCCGTAAGAACCGGCGAGGTGAATACTTCGCCGACAGGAATATTAACGTCTGCCGCGCAGTTTTCGAAATTGGTCTGCCTGGCGGGATCCGTAAGCGTATGAAGCATCACGCGGATATCCGTCTTGTTCTCTCCGCTTCCCTTTACGGTAACGTACGAAGCCTGATCGAGCACATCGATGATACACTGCTGAATCTTCCTGTAACGGGCGCTGCTTAACGTGTTTACGCGGATTGTGGCCTTGAAGATATCCTTGAACTTCGGTCCGATGGCCGGAACCGGATAGCTGATGATCGTAAAGCTGCGCTCCTCGCTGGGCATATGCTGTTCACGAAGCATGAAGAGGCGGCTCTGCATCTCTACCTGGAGTTTGCTCATCTTTGCGTCCGAAGACAGCACTTCGGGCTTATTTACGGGATCGAAGTCAGGTTCACCAAAGCTTTCCTGAACGGCGGGACCGCCGACCACCCGCATGCACTCGTCCACATTGTCGAAGGCTTTCTTCGTGGCGCGGACAATGGTTTCAACCATCCGTTTGTTAAGCGTAAGCAGCGTGTCATTCCGGTGATCGTATTCCGCCTGGCGGTTGTCACCGAGCCAGCGGTCGCTGTATACTTCGTCGAAGTACATGACGATGGCTTCCTTGCCGATTGCCTCAAACTTGCGGATTGCCGCTCTTGTGATACGCTCAAAGCCGTATCCGGTCGCAACCTGAACGTACTTTTTCTTGCTGAAGTCCGTTCCGGTGACCGCAAAGCCTTCCACATAACCGTTCACATACGTTTCTGCCATGGACTCGATGTCCTTCTCGGGAAGCGTCGCGAGAAATGACGAAACCTGAATCATGTTTTCGGTTACGGGGCAGCCGATCTTGTAAAGATAAGCGGGATTCGAAAGATCCTCGTTCATCGCGATGTCATAGAAATAGCGGAATCCCGGGGTGTACATCTTGTAAGCTCCTGCGATGGTCCGCTCTTCGCAGTAATCGTGGCGGTGATAGAACAACGCGCGCTTTAACGCATTGGCATCGGCGCCGCTCTCCAAAAGAGAATAAACCTCGAGTACCAGTTCCATGCTGTAAAGGAACGGGCGCAGAACCCCTTGGTATACATCCGGCACTCTGGCAACCAGACCGGCAAAGACAGCCGAAACGATGCGGCCCTTTGCTTTTCCGAATACCGATACGGCATAAGCCGGATTCAGAAACGAAGTCTCGTAAACGTCCAAATCAGCGCACAGATAAAGTTTTTTGTTATAAGTCCGGAGTTCCTCCTCCGTAAGGCCGTTCATGCCCTTCTTGGCGATTTCCGCGGCAAATTTGGCCATGCACAAAGCCTGCGCGGCCGCTTCCTTTCCGAAGTCCACGTAGGAAACCTCGGTCTCGTCGGACGGAAGCGCCAGAATCTCCGTCAGTCTGCCGAGCGCAAGTTCCGTTCTCTCGGCTTCAAACTCTCCCCACTCGTACAATTCGGGTGTTTTCATATCATTTTCCTCCGAAAAAATCTTAAAGCACCAGGCCGCTTAAAAACAGGCCGAACAGTGATGCGGTCAGCGTGGCGCACAGAACAACCCCGGCAAGAGCCGAGCGGTAATATACGTTGCTCTCGCGAAGTCCGCGTCCGCCGAACAGCATGCCGAGGATTCCGAGAATCAGGTCTAAGCACCCGATGATTCCGATCCGGTCGGAACCGGCAGGCGGATTGATCGATTCCAGAATCAAAACGGCAAATACCACCCAGCTCGAAATCCCGATTCCGAGGGAAAGTCTTCCCGTCGAGGAATGCGTTCGTCCGCGATACCGGATGGTGTTGTCTTCTTTTAACGGTTTATCAAAAACAGGATCCATATTGATTCTCCGTAAACTACTTCATTGTCTCCAGATATGCCAAAAAGGCATCAACCAGTCTGACATCCATCGTGAACTCCGTAATGCCGTTCACCGAAACAAGATGCACGGAGTCCGTGTAGCGGTAGAACACGATTTCGAGGTCCTTCCGTTTCTCCTTGTCCGCTACCGAGGTGTTAATCGTCATGACAGCATCGCCTGTCGCCTCCTCGGGTGCCATGCCGCTGTACTTCAACTTAAGGATCTCATTTCCGAGCTTGCTGAGCTCATCGTCGGAAAGCGCTCTGCCGTTCAGGGTATATTTCGAAATGTCACCGTCTGCATGCGTGTTCACGAAATCCCAGGTCTTACCTCCGGCCGTGATCTTAATGCCGTCAAGAGCACTGTCCTTCGGGAAGAACACGGTCTTATAGCACAGGGCAAATGCGTCGGTTTCCGTCCTGGACGCCACCTTGTCGGCCCCGATCAGGAACACCCACTCAAGGCTCTCCAAACGCGCATAGTAGGAACCGTCCTCCGTTCTGTTTCCGAGAAACAGCTTATAGGAATAATCCTCGCGTCCGTATTTGTCGGCGTAGCGCACGTAGATGGTTGCCACGGGATTGTCGAGCCCGTATTTGCCGTAGTTACCGGGCCGGTACGCAACCAGCTTATCGTAGCTGACAAATGTGAAAAGCTCCAATTTCTCAAACCACGCGTCATCATAGATGTTAGCGTTGACGCAGGATGTGAACGGTGCCTCAAAATACCAGCCGTACATTCCGGTTTCGGAATAGTCGAACGGGTTATCCGCATTGTATACCACGTGGAACGGCTCGATGCCCTCACCGGATACGGAAATCTCACGGAGCAGATCGCGGTCCGCAATCTCGGGCAGCTTAATGTTTTCGAAAAAGTCCGTACGGTTCTTCACGATATACTTGTAATAGTTGTCCGAAACGATGTAAATCGAATCGTCTCCGTCCACCATCGCATAGTAGCGGTCCCTGGTCGGAGTGCTCTTCCCGACCCTGAGCGTCACGAGGGAATTGTCTCCGGCATAAGCGGTCAGAACCGCAGCCGGATTCTGAAAACCGAAGTCCTCGGATGCGGGCGGATTCTCCACTTTTTCAAAGGCGTTCAGATGGGCAAGCACGATCGAAACCATCAGGTTAAGGGTTTCCTGCTTTACCGGAACGGACGCGTCCTCCCGGTTGACCCAGGTGCCGTCCCGCAAAAGAAAGCCTCCGTCAAAGCCCTCTGTCTTAAGCGTGATGCGGTCGATGCTCTCCGCCTCGATGGTCCGAATCGTATAGTAACCCGGCTTTTCCTCTTCGGGCTCTTTATCCCCTTTATTAAGGACTAAGAAATATACGACCGTGAGGGCTACGGCGAACACCGCAAGGGCGGTTATCAAAACAACATTTTTCTTCATCAGCGTCTGCGCAGGAATACCATCACGATTCCGGCAAGAAGAATCAGCCCCGGAACAATTCCGACGATGATTACGGTCAAAGTTCTCATGGTCTTCGAGGACATCATGAGACCTTCTTCTCTTGCCGCTGTGATCGGAATGGAAATACTGCTCTCCTTCTCACACAGTTCTCCGAGACAGTCCGCAAATACTTCTCCGTTTGCGTAGGAAGGATTGGAAATGTCTCTGAGGAAATAATGGGTGTTGAATACATACATGATACCGGTCTTACCCTGAAATCTTTCGGATACCTTAGTCAGGATATAGAATGTCCCGGTTTTGTATTCCGGTTTATAAGAGTAATCCTTCGCGTCCTGGCACAAATATGCCTTTTCGCTTGTGGAAACCACCGGCTTAACATCCAGCGTGTCTCTCGGCTGGGAGATTTTCGTCACGCCGGCGCAGATACGCCAATACGAGTTGGAATCTTCGTACTTTCGAAGAATGCTCTCGGGATGTCCGTCAATGGTGTATCTTGAGTCTGCCTCACATAAAAGACCGACTTCCATGTTCAGGCCGTAGTAGTTCAGGAGTGCCTGCTGATTCGGACGGTTATCATATCCGGTATTGAACAAAAACCACATGACACGGCCGCCAGCAGTCATGAAATCCTTAATATTCTTCGATTCTTCCTCCGAAAAATCGTCATACGGTCCGAGCAGAAGCAAAGCTTCGCAATCCTCTGGAACAGCCTGCGTCTTCAGATCGGCATAGCAGACACTGTAGGAGTTCAGGCTCAAAAGATTGGTGAGCGTCTCATTTAACACTCCCGCATCGGTAAATACAAATTGCTCACGGTGGCCCGTCGCCACGCAAACCTTTACGTCGGTTTCGCCGCTCAGCTTAACAATTCCCTTAAGAATCTCGGCTTCCGCGCAGTATCCGGCCAGTTCCCTGCTGTTCAGGTTCTTCTGGTTGACATAATACTGCTTCATCTGCTCGCACGGAATGTAGACGAAATGATCCTCATCATTCCGGTTTACAAGCACGATGCTGTTGTTCGGCATTTTATTGGACCCCGTATAGGAAAATACCAGGGTCGGATGGGTATTCGGATCACGGTCGGTCATCGTGATGTTCTTCGACTTCGCGGCAAAGTTCTCCGCGGTCTTGCGAATGACCTTCTCCTCCTTGCCGTTTTCGCAAAAATACACCAATTCAACCGGAGTCGAATAGTCCTTCAGATACTTCTCCGTGACTTCATTCAGAGAATACATTCCTTCCGCCGTCAGATCCTTCGGGCGAACCGTTCCCGAAACGACAAGATTCACCAAAAGAACAAGGGCGATGACCAGCACGGAAAGCACGGTCGTATAGGCGCCGCCTCTGAATTTTCTGTTCTGAAAAATACTCATTGCGACACCTCCTAACTCCATCTCCGCTTTTTGATTGCCTGAATCGTCAGGAATACAAAAAGGAAGCTGATACTCAGATAATAAACATAAGCAGCCGCATCAAAGAGGCCGTATGTGAAATTCTCAAAGCGCCCGACCAGCGAGAACCAGCCGAGAATCTTCGTAAGCAGACCTTCAAACAGGTCCTTCGACACTGCAAAATACAAAACCAGAACGGTGATAATCCCGATTAGTGATACACCGGCGGAAACGATCACATTTTTCATCATGAAAAATACAATCACGCCGAGCATAAGCATCAAAACAAGCACAACCGGAAGCGCCACGCTCGGATCCGTCGGAATCATGTTCTTCAGGGCATTGGCCAAAAGCGTGAACAGAATGATGATAAATGTCAGGATGGCTGCCACAATCTGGCTCTCCGTCAGAGCCGAAATGAACAGGCCGATTGCAAGGTAGGCGCAGCCGAGCAGGAAGAAGGCTATGATGTTGGCATAGGCCGACTTCATGTTGACGTTGCCGTACTTCGAAAGAATCAGCGGATAAACGCAGATGACGGCAATCGCGAAGAAGAATACGGTCACGAGCGCCAGGTATTTGCCGAGAATGATTCTCGGGATGCTGACAGGCGAAGTGAAAACGAGCTGGTCGGTCTTCTGCTTCCGTTCCTCAGACAGGATTCTCATCGTAAGCATCGGAACCAAAAGCAGGAAGAATGCCGTCACGCTGTTGATTGCGTAGGCAATGCTCGCATAACCGCCCTTCAGATTCAGGGTGTAAACATAAAAGCCCACAAGGGCAAGCAGGAATGCCAGAAAGACATAACCGAAAATCGAGGTAAATGCCTGCCGCAGCTCTTTCTTATATACCGCTAACATGACTCCTCCTCTCCGGTCAGTGCAATGAACACTTCCTCAAGCGTCTTGGTTTCGGAGCGCATCTCTAAGATCGGCATGTCTGCCGCGGCAAAATCGCGGAACAGACGCTCTCTGATGTCCGCGCCTTCCTTCGGGAACAGCGAGGCGGCGTAAACGCCCTCCTCGGGAGACCGCTCGGGACGGATCGTGGCGATTTCCGGAATCGCAGCAAGGATTTCGGAGGCTTTCGACTCAGCGCCGCCCGATACAACAGCATTGCTGTCCTTTACCGCAATATAGATTCCGTCGGTACCGCCAATCGTATGGATGACCTTTTCCGGGGTATCAAGAACCACTTTCTTTCCGTGATTGATAATCAGAACACGGTCACAGACCGCATTTACCTCAAACAGAATGTGGGAACTCAGGATGACCGTATGCTTCTTTCCGAGGCTCTTGATAAACTCACGCATCCAGGAAATCTGCATCGGGTCAAGGCCGACCGTAGGCTCGTCCATGATGATGACCTTCGGGTTACCGAGAAGCACCTGGGCAACGCCGACACGCTGGCGGTAGCCTTTGCTTAAGTGCTTGATCAGCTTCTTCTGCATGTGCGTTACACGCGCAAGCTCCATCACGCGGTCGATTTCGGCCTTTCTTTCGGCGCGCGGAACCTTTCTGAGCTCGGCAACGAAATTCAGATACTCCCGAACGCGCATGTCCGGATAAACCGGCGGAATTTCGGGCAGATAACCGATGCACTTTTTGGCTTCTTCCGGCTCATCAAACATGTTGTGGCCGTCGATGATGACATCTCCTTCCGTAGCGGAGATGTAGCCGGTGATCATATTCATCGTTGTGGATTTTCCGGCACCGTTCGGGCCGAGAAAGCCCAGGATTTCCCCGTCTTCAACGGAAAATGACAGGTCGTCCACCGCGGCGAAACTGCCGTACCGCTTTACAAGATTTTTGACTTCAATCATAAGAAATGCTCCGTCTTTTTACCAAAATAAGGGGCTGTCGGATACGACTGCCCCATTGATTCATTGTACGTCTACCGCGTCCTGCATCGTATACAGTCCGGGTTCACGGCCGGCAAGGAATTTTGCGGCGGCAACTGCACCCTTGCCGAAAATGGCTTTGGAATAAGCCGTGTGACGGATTTCGATTACTTCATCCGTTCCTGCAAAATAGATTTCATGCTCTCCGACAATGGTTCCTCCTCGAAGAGCCGAGATGCCGATTTCCTTCTTCGGGCGCTGCTCTCTTCTTCCGGAACGGTCAAATACATATTCGTACTTCTCCGGAAGTGCGTCGTTGATGGCGTCCGCAATGGCAAGAGCCGTTCCGCTCGGCGCATCTAACTTCAGGCGATGATGCTTCTCGACAATCTCGATGTCATACCCCTCGTTTCCGAGAATCTCGGTTGCGGCCTTAACAAGCTTCAAAAGCACATTCACGCCGAGTGACATATTGGCCGAACGAAGAATCGGAAGTTTGGCGGAAGCCTCTTTAATCTCCTCAACCTGCTCCTTCGTATAACCGGTGGAGCAAAGAACAAGCGGCATGTGAATGGCTTCCGCGTCCTGAAGAAGCTCCGTCAGAAGCTTCGGGGACGTAAAGTCAATCAGAACATCGGCAGTTTCCTTTACTGCCTTTAAGGATTCATATACCGGAAAAGGACGGTCGCTCTGCCCGGTAAGATCGATTCCGGCGACAATCTCCGCGTTTGCGTCCTCATTTACCAGGTCGGCAATTACTCTGCCCATATGGCCGTTGCAGCCACGCATTATGATTCTGGTCATGCCTCTACCTCTGTCACGATTCCGAGTTTCTTCATTTCATTCCAAAGCAGGATCTGATTGTCCTCTTCCATCTCGGTAAGAGGCGCGCGAACCACGCCGTTGCAGAAGCCCATCATCTGGCAGGCTGCCTTAACGGGAATCGGATTCACTTCGCAGAACAAAGCCTTAATCAGCGGAATATACTTCAGCTGAAGCTCTTTCGATTTCTTTACATCGCCGCGCAAATAGCTTGCAACCATCTCGTGCGTATCCTCGGGAGCGCAGTGGGCAAGAACGCTGATTACGCCGCTTCCGCCGAGCGAAAGCACCGGTACAACCTGATCGTCATTACCGGAATACAGCTCGAAATCGTCATCGACAAGACTCATCAGCTTGGCCATCTCGCTGAAATCGCCGGTAGCATCCTTCACGCCGACAATGTTCGGAACGGTCTTGTAAAGCGTTGCAACGGTCTCTGCCGTCATCTTGCAGCCGGTACGGCCCGGAATATTGTAAAGAATGAGCGGCTTCTTCGTGCTGGCGGCAATCGCCGAAAAATGAGCAATCAGGCCCTTCTGCGTGGCCTTATTGTAATAAGGTGTTACGACAAGCATGGCGTCGGCGCCTGCCTTGTCAGCTTCTTTCGTCAGGAAAATCGCGGTTTCCGTGCAGTTGGAACCGGTTCCCGCAATGACCGGAACTCTTCCGGCTACACGCTTGCAGCAGAACTCGATGCAGGCAAGATGCTCCTCATGCGTAAGCGTGGAAGCCTCACCGGTCGTTCCCATTACAACAATGGCATCCGTCTTATGTGCAATCTGATAATCAATCAATGCACCGAACTGATCAAAATCCACATCGCCGTTACTCTTAAACGGTGTAATAATCGCTACTGCCGAACCTTTAAAAATTGACATATGTTATACCTCCTTTGCCGGAGCAAAAAATACTGACCCATATTTCCGTTATTTTATCATCATCCGCCGTTTCTGTCAATGCAGAGCACCCGCTCCGGATGTGTTTTCACAGTCATTTCACATCCGCGACTATCGGGTCGGAAACTTCCGAGCATCAGTCCCCAAACATAACTCTTATCACTTCTCTTTTGTTCCTTCATCCGCTCATTCCCCCGGATATGACTCTGCTTACCGTTTCACGTTTCGTATTTTCCGAAAAAAGTATACCCGAAAGCCGCCGAAAAATCAAGGAAACCGGGCATTTTCCAAAAGGTCGGAAAGCCCTCTTCTCCCCTTCTCTTTCGCCGTTCGGACATTTTATTAAGGAAATGCTTGCAAATCGGGAATGATATGTTACAATGTAAAGGTTGTGAAGGAAAATGTGAAATTTGACCGCAGGAAAAACGGAGGATTTTATGAAGCGGGAAGACGTCAGAAACATAGCGATTATCGCACATGTAGACCACGGCAAAACAACGCTCGTGGATGAACTTTTGAAGCAAAGCGGTGTGTTCCGTACCGGACAGGTTGTCGAGGAACGCGTGATGGACTCGAACGACATTGAGCGTGAGCGCGGCATCACGATCCTCTCGAAGAACACCGCAGTATACTATAAAGGCATTAAGATTAACATCATCGACACCCCCGGCCATGCCGATTTCGGCGGCGAGGTGGAACGTGTCTTGAAGATGGTGAACGGCGTTATTCTGGTTGTTGACGCTTTCGAAGGCCCGATGCCCCAGACTAAGTTTGTACTGAAGAAGGCTCTTGAGCTGAAGCTTCCGGTTATCTGCTGCATCAATAAGATCGACCGCCCGGAGGCACGTCCGAAGGAAGTCATCGACGAGGTTCTTGATCTTTTGATCGATCTTGACGCGGATGAGGATCAGCTTGAATGCCCGTTCGTATTTGCCTCGGCCAAAACCGGAATCGCAATTCTCGAGTTAAACGACAAGCCGGTCAGCATGGAGCCTCTTTTCGAGACTATCATCGACTACATCCCCGCGCCCGAAGGCGACGAGACCGCCGGCACGCAGGTTCTGATCAGCACGATTGACTACAACGAATATGTCGGCCGCATCGGCGTCGGCAAGGTGGACAACGGAACGATTAAGGTCAATCAGGAATGCGTCATTGTGAACCATCACGACCCCGACAAGATGCGCAAGGTCAAGATTAGCAAACTTTATGAGTTTGACGGTCTGAAGAAAGTCGAAGTGAACGAAGCAACCGTCGGTTCGATTGTTGCCATCTCCGGCATTAGTGACATCCATATCGGTGACACGCTCTGCTCTCCCGAGAATCCGGTTGCGATTCCGTTCCAGAAGATTTCCGAGCCCACCATCGCGATGAATTTCATCGTGAATGACAGTCCTCTTGCCGGACAGGAAGGCAAATTTGTCACCTCCCGTCATCTCAGAGAGCGCCTGTTCCGTGAGCTGAATACCGATGTTTCGCTCCGCGTCGAGGAAACCGATACAACCGAGGCATTTAAAGTATCCGGACGGGGTGAGTTGCATTTGTCAGTGCTTATTGAGAATATGCGCCGCGAAGGCTTTGAGTTCGCTGTCAGCAAGGCAGAAGTCATCTATCATTATGACGAGAACGGCAAGAAGCTTGAGCCCATGGAGGAATGCTACGTGGATGTTCCGGATGATTACTCCGGCACCGTCATTCAGAAGCTCTCCTCCCGTAAAGGCGAGCTGAAAGGAATGAGCTCGTTCGGTTCCGGCCACACAAGACTGATTTTCTCGATTCCGTCCCGCGGACTCATCGGTTACCGCGGCGAGTTTTTGACCGATACCAGAGGCGAAGGCATCATGAATACAACCTTTGCCGGCTATGAGCCTTATAAGGGCGATCTCAGCTACCGCTCGCAGGGCAGCCTGATTGCTTTTGAAAGCGGTGAGGCTGTCACCTACGGACTTTTCAATGCGCAGGAGCGCGGCGCTCTCTTCATCGGCCCCGGCGAGAAGGTTTACGCCGGCATGGTAGTCGGCCAGAACGGCAAAGCCGAGGACGTCGAAGTCAACGTCTGCAAGAAGAAGCAGCTTACTAACACCCGTTCCTCCGCTGCCGATGAGGCACTCCGCCTCACGCCTCCCGTCGAGATGAGCCTCGAACAGTGCCTCGAATTCATCGACACCGACGAGCTCCTCGAGGTAACCCCGAAGAGCCTCCGCATCCGCAAGAAGATTCTCGACTCCCTGATGCGTAAGAGAGCAAGCCGGAAATAGAAGGCGAGTAATAATACCGTTTAATAGCATCAATAATGCGCGACCGGTTAACTGATATGCTACCGGCCGCGCTTTACTTGTTTTTTCTGAAACTTCCCGTCGCGTCATGGGCGGTTGATTCCACCCACAGACCCCCAGTTGCTCATTTTTCCCTCGCCGGAGGCGGTTGCTCCCGCCCCACGGATCCCCAGTTGCTCGTTTTTTCTTGCCGGAAGCGGTTGCTCCCGCCCCACGGACCCCCAGTTGCTCATTTTTCCCTTGCCGGAGGCAGCTGCTCCCGCCCCACGGACCCCCAGTTGCTCATTTTTCCCTTGCCGGAGGCAGCTGCTCCCGCCCCACGGACCCCCAGTTGCTCATTTTTCCCTTGCCGGAAGCAGCTGCTCCCGCCCCACAGACCCCCAGTTGCTCATTTTTCCCTCGCCGGAGGCAACTCAACCCACGAAATCTTGGTTTTAAAATTTCCGTAGGAATTCGGATGCGTCATTTTCATACGATATTCCAATCACGAGAAATCCGTAGGTAAAGCACTATCAACAAAAGCCCACGAAATTCGCATATGCGAAATTCCGTGGGCTTTTAACAGTTCTCAATTCCTACTGATTTTTGAAAATATCTTTTTTCGTTGGACTCTCCGTAAAAAACTGTCAAAAAATGAGCATGAATTGCCTACTCTTTTTTGATTTCTCGAGAAATCATTGGAACGTCCGCCGTAAACCGGCAAGAACAGAGCATACACTGCATACTCTTTTTTGAATTCAGGAGAAACCGTTGGAACATCCGATGTAAACCGGCAAGTATAAGAGCTCAGAGTTACTACTCTTTTTCGATTTCAAGAGAAGCCGTTGGAACAACCGACATAAACCGGCAAGTGAAGGGCTCCCGGTATGCCTGCTCTCCCCTCATCAGAACCCGTGACCGCCGCCGTGGCTGCCGTGGCCACCGCCTCCGAAGCCTCCGCCGCCTCTGAATCCGCCGCCTCCCCTGCTACTCGAAATATGCGTAATCTTACGGTTAAGGATTTCATTTTTCGAAGCATTGATGCGTACCACACCGCTTACATACGTATTCAGTTCTTTCACGGAATTCATCTCATGCTTCCGGTTCAGCATCCGAAGCAGTATGAAATTCAAAACGAGGCCTGCCATAACGGCAATCACCGCATTGGATGCATATACCATGGGCTGCGGAATGGTTTCGCCGATGATGACTTTTTCGGCCTGTTCGAAAGCCTTCTTCGCGCAGGCATAGTATTGATGATTCTGCGCAAGTTTCCAAATGTTGTCTGTAATCACGCGCGCTTTTCCGCGGGTTATGTAGCTGCCGATATACCCATCCGTCTCGATGAAAACATTGCTGTTTCCCATATCGATGATAAAGAGAATGCCGCTTTCGGTTCCGAACAGCCTGTTATACTGGCTCATGGCAAAGTAATCCGTGGTTCCGCGGGATACGCTCGTTGTGATAAATGCCACGTTTCCGTATTCGGTAAGGCGATTCATCGTTACCCTTAATAGCGCTTCCTCCTCTAACGTAAGGAGGCTCGCATAATCCTCAATAATGATTTCCCCGCGAACGGTCGGCTTTTCCTTTCTTCCGCAGCCGACACACAGAATCACCGCAATCAGCAAAACCAGACCAAGAGACACTCTACGCATTGTCGTCACCTCCCGTCCTGTTAAACTGCTTCGGACGAACAGAAGACAGAATGTTATAATTCTTAATCAACCCGATTACCGACAAAGCAACGGTCAAAGCTGCCAGATAGGCTATGGCATAGTAGTACCAGTCATTCGGCGGCTTCACAAGGAACAATAACGTTGCAATCACTCCGATGCCGAGGAACAACCCGTTCACAAGATTAATGTGAAAATCGGATAATGCCATATAGCGGCCTTTCATCCGGAAGAAACGAACGGCAAACAGAATCGAAACGATGACTCCGATAACGGAGTACACCACACGCGTGCTGATCAACGGAAAAATCTCGGTAGCTCCCCCCATCAAAGCCCCGATCAGGAATGGGACAAATACTATGCCGGAGAGGAAATAATTGCCGATTTTTTTCGCAATCTCCTTCGGGTCCTTTCCGGAATAGACCATATGCGTCTGTCTCCGAAAGATTTCTTCCGTCTCGGATTTATACATCCCGGAAACCAGCAGGGCTGCAAACAGGGAAACAAAAAGGACAAAAGACGGAGAAGCCGCCATCATCAGATTGAGAAGCAAAAACACAGGAACCGCCGTGAGCAGGGAGAACAGAACATACTTCACCGGAGATGCCGGGAAGTCCGCATAAACTTTTCCGGTCTGTCCGTTTACGGTACCGTAGGAAACTCGGTCTTTGTGCCTGTAGGAAAGGAACCAGACCGGATACATGTCGAGGGTATTCGTCATTTCGATGCGGAAGGCGCTTCTGTCGGAAAGCTGTGCCTTGCACTCATTCTTCTTAAATGCAATATCGGGATGCGCTTTATTAACATAGTCAAACACGAGTTCTTCCTCAATGGAAAGAGCCCTGTTGACGTTGCATTCTGCCGTCTGGTCAGCCGCATTTGCATAAAATCCGTTCATATAGCATTCATTAAAACCGACGCAGTCCGTCTGATGGAACGGAATGATATGCTCGCTTACTTCATCATCAAAACTGAGAGACGCATCATGAGAAATGCCGGAATGTTTGGCAGCCATCCTTCCGTTAACGAGATAACGCGTTGTAATTAAATCGTCCCCGACAATCTCCTGATTTTCTCCCGGAAAACGAAAGTTTCCGTCCCGGTCAAACTCATACGTCCAAAAGGGCATGTAAATTCCGCGAAAGCCTTCTGCTCTTCCGCGCTTCAACAGCTCATTCGGCGCATAAATCTGTCGCCTGGCAAGCTTCCTGTATCGATTGACACATTCTTCTTTGGTGATTTTAAAAGGAATCACACGGTCGGGACGTCGGATTCTCGTAAGGCGGCTATGCAATGTCGCCGGTGAACCGCAGTAACTGCACCAGGTCACGGCTTCATCGGAATCGGCAAGGATTTCGGCGCCGCACTGCGAACAGGTGAAAACCGTCACTTCCATTCCGTTAGTCTGAAGGTCTAACATCTCTTCGAGATTCTGCGGAATGATCGGCTCATCGGTCGATTCCGTATGCTCGTCCGCATTTTTAATGCGTTTGCTTACCTGGCTGATCAAATACAGATTCCCGCAGTAGCTGCACTTCATCTGCTGGCTAGCGATGTCAAAAACAAGTTTGCTTCCGCACCCCGGACACCCAACCATCGTAACCCTCCTTCTTTTTACCGCTTCCGGTAAATCTTAAAAAACAAGCCCCAACACACCGTAGCTGAAAATACTCATAATGACAGCCGCAAGAATGATTCCGAGGAAAATGGCAAGAGAAGCCTTTTTGATGTCGAAATCATAAAGCGCCGAAATCAGGGATCCCATCCACGCGCCTGTCCCCGGAATCGGAATTCCGACGAACAGCAAAAGGAACACAAAAAACCCCTTTTCCGCTCCCGCGGATTTCTTCTCGGCACGTCTCTCACACCATTCCACAAAACCCTTCAGAATGCCGTGTTTCTTCATGAAAGCAAAAATCTGCTTGATGAACAGAAGAATGAACGGAATCGGAATGATGTTCCCGATAATGCAAATCAGATTGGCCTTAAAAAGCTTAATTCCCAGAAGTTTTGCAATGATAACGCCGCCTCGAAGCTCCACAAGCGGAATCATCGAAACGAAAAATACGAATACCTCTTTCGGCAGGAACTGCCCGAGAGAATTGTTATACCAGTTAACAAGTGCATCAGTCACGTTCTATTCCTCCGCACTGCGGATTCCGAGAACGCCGCGTACTTCCTTCTGCATATCATCGATTTCGCAGACCGTATTGTGTCTTACGGGCGCGGTCCGGATCTCACGGATTGCCGGCGGCTCCGCAACATTGGCCGTCTTTGCAAGATCGTCAATGATTGCAAAGTCATCCCGCGTATCCTCTGTTCCGCGAACGGCGCTCATGACGCTTCTTGCGAACTTAAACGGGCTGGCTGTCGAAACAATGACGGTCGGCGTAACATCGCCGCTCTTTTCACGGTAGCTTCTGTAAACGGAAGAAGCAACCGCAGTATGCGTATCGATGACGTACCCGGTCCGCTCATAAAGGGTGCGGATCTCGGCAGCTGTGTCATCTTCCGATGCAAAGCCGGGAACGAAATCGCTCATCTCCTTTTTCATCTCATCGGTAATCTTATACACGCCGTCGGTTTTCAGCTGATTCATCAGCTCCGCGTTCTTCGCGGCGTCGTTTCCGGCGCTGTGATAGATCAGGCGCTCAAGGTTTGAGGAAATCAAAATATCCATCGAAGGCGAGCTCGTCAGGATGAACTTTCTGCGCATGTCATAGGTGCCCGTCTCAAAGAAATCGTAAAGCACCTTATTCTCATTGGAGGCGCAAATCATCTTCGCAACCGGAAGCCCGAGTTTCTTCGCATAGTAGCAGGCGAGAATGTTGCCGAAATTACCGGTCGGAACAACGAAATTGATGGCTTCGCCGTCCTGAATCCGTTCCTCCTTAAGAAGTCTCGTGTAGGCAAATACATAGTAAGCAACCTGCGGCACAAGGCGTCCGATGTTGATCGAATTGGCCGAGGAAAATGTCATGCCACGCTGTGCCATATCGGCTTTCAGCTTTTCGTCGGTGAACATTTTTTTAACGCCGGTCTGACAGTCGTCGAAGTTGCCGAGCACGCCGATTACGGTCGTGTTCTTACCCTTCTCGGTTACCATCTGGAGCTCCTGAACGCGGCTCACGCCGTTCTTCGGATAGAATACGATGATTCTCGTTCCGGGTACATCGGCAAAACCGGCCAGAGCAGCCTTTCCGGTGTCGCCGGAAGTGGCCGTCAGAATGACGATTTCATCGGTCCGGTTGTTCTTCTTCGCTGCCGTCGTCATCAGATGCGGCAGAATGGACAGCGCCATATCCTTAAAAGCAATCGTGGCGCCGTGGAAAAGCTCCATATAGTAGGCATGGTCGGCCTCAACTAAGGGAGCGATCTCTTCGGTGTCGAATTTGTCATCGTAAGCGCGGTCGATGCAGCCGCGAAGCTCTTCCTCCGTATAATCGGTGAAGAACAGTTTCATCACCTCGTAAGCAACTCCGCGGTAATCCATCCCCGCGAGCTCCTTAACGCTTTTATCGAGTTTCGGAAATACGGTCGGCACAAACAGTCCGCCGCCCTCGGCAAGCCCCTGAAGAATTGCCTGGGAGGCCTTAATCGGTTCGCCGATTCCTCTTGTATTCCGGTATAAAACATCCATTCCTGAAAACCTTCTTTCGCAGAAAATCTTTTGCTTTTCATTTCCCGTTCAGTATACCATACGTCCTGTTTTCATGCAACCGAAATGTAAAAAGCATTGACCATGAAAAAGGAAACCGCAAAGATGCGATTCCCCGATTTCTACCAAACCCTGTAATTGCCTGACAAAGCAAGCATCGCGAACAGATACAGGCAGTTGTCATAATACCTTCTTCCGCCCTTTCGAAGCGGCTGATTCCAGAACCATTCCACCCATTTCTTCGCGGTTTCGAAATCATTTCCCGGCTCCGTGCTGTACGGCACGGAAAGCGCGCTCTGCGCCATCGTGGCGAGAAGCCCCAAAGGATGCAGCACCGGACGCTCAATCGGCGTGCCGTCGATTTCATAGGAACAGCGGACGGCCTCAAGGTCGGTTCCGAAGAACTTCATCATCCGAAGCGGCACGGCAAGCTGCCCGCAGTCTTTGCCGAACCATTCCGCATCGAGACCGATGTTCGCAGCCGTGCGGTAAGCGTCGCTGAAGAACGAGCCGAAATATCCCCAAGGCAGCTTCTTCGTCATCGGCGTGCCGTCAAAATTCGCATATTCGCTGTTCAGACCGGTCACGGGGTGGCAGGCCTTCGCAAGATACTCGCGGCTGACCTGTGCGGCGCGTTTGAAGAACGTTCTGTCTTCCTCGTAAGCCCATTCGGCAAACAATTCATAGAAATGCGGCAAATGATACGAAGGATCCGTGAAAGGGCTTCCCGGAACGAACAGGATCTGCCCGTTTTCGTGATTCCACATCGGAAAACCTTTCCGCCCGTTCTCTCCCTTGTGGAGGCAGGCACGCAGGATTTCCTTTGCCTGCTTACTGTATTCGAAGATGCCCTCGCCGTCTCCCCATCTGTGGGAAGCAAAGAACAAAGCCATTGCAAAGAACTCTTCTCCGTCCGGGGCGGGGCCGTAGGCATTTTTCTTACCGTCCGTAGCACAGGACCAGGCGAAATAGCCCTCATTTTCCCCGGAATCCATATACATGTAAGTCTTCGCCCACTTCCAGATGCGGTCGAATTCTTCCTTTTTGTTCATCTGGACACACATCATCATGCCGTAGGACATGCCCTCGGTTCTGGCATCATGATTGCCGGTATCCTCCAAATAGCCCATGTCGTCGCCGGCCGTATGGAAGATCCGCTCTTCCTCGTCATAGAAAAATGTGTCCCACACCTCCAAAAGGCGCTTCGTGATTTCTTCATCGGTCTTGCCGATTTCTTTCAGTACGTTTCTGTATTGTCCGCTATGATAAGCACCCATGTCAAATCCTCTCTTATACAAAAAAGTCGGGGCATATTCTGCCCCGAAAACAGTTTATCGAGTGATGCTGTAAGCCGGGTTCTGTCGAGGATGATCATCTGTCTTGGTCAAATGTTACCACATGACTCCTCCGTACCCTTCCGGCTACGGAACGCAACCCACCCGGAAACACGACGGGCCGCCGTATCGTTTCCTGTTCGGTCTTGCTGCGAAGTGGGGTTTACACAGCCTTCTCTGTTACCAGCGAAGCGGTAGTCTCTTACACTGCCATTCCACCCTTACCGCCCGAGGGCGGCGGTTTCTTTTCTGTTGCACTTTCCTTGGAGTCGCCTCCACCGGACGTTATCCGGCACTCTGCCCTGTGCAGCCCGGACTTTCCTCACCGGCCAAACCGGCGCGATCATCCGCATCACTCGATGGTACACTATAACATTTTCCGCGGGGAAAAGCAAGAGCCCACGAACGGAACTCTTCCGTGGCCTACGGGTAGTGCACGCATTTTAGTTCGCTTCGCGAAAGGCGTGCACTTCACAATAAGGGATCTCCCCGCAAGCGGGTCCCCCCTTATTGTCAAACATCAAAACAACTGCCCCCTACGAACTCGCGGGAGATGCTGTTGCGCGGAATTGCGTCGTCCGGGATGTTTAAGAAGTAGCTGAAGAACTTCAGAAGGCGTTTTGCCTCCACATATTCCGGACAGTCCTTCGGAATGCTGAACAGCAAAGGCTCCGCATAAAGCTTCAGTACGGCCAGTTCATAGATGGATGCGGAATTGAACATGTAATCCGCCTCTTCCTGGAACGGGAAAATGTAATTCTCTTCGCCGTTACGAACCGAGCTCCACATCTTAATCGTATCCTTTGCCTCGGTGCCTCTTGTTCTCGCGTCACGCACGATGCGGCGGAGCAGTCGCCCGTCCGTCGTCGGAATGCGGTTGTGACGGTCAACATTCAGCTCGGTAAGCGCGCTGATGTAAATCTTATATTTGCTCTCGGCGGGAAGCGAATGCGAAAGCTTGTCGTTCAGCCCGTGGATGCCCTCGATGACAAGGATGTCATCTGCGCCGAGCTGCATCGTGTTACCGCGGAATTCCTGCTTGCCGGTCTTGAAGTTGAAGGTCGGCATGCTGACCTTTTCCCCGTTAAGAAGCTGGAGCATCTGCTTATTGAAAAGCTCTACGTCCAGAGCCTCAAGACACTCGAAATTATAGGAACCGTCGGGGTTCTTCGGGCAGTGCTCCCGGTCGCAGTAGTAATTGTCAAGTCCGATCGGATGCGGCTTCATGCCGAGCGCTTTCAGCTGCACGGAAAGCCGGTACGAGAACGATGTCTTTCCTGAGGAGGAAGGTCCGGCAATCATGATGAACTTCTTGGTTCCGGCCTTCTTGATCTGAAGTGCCATATCCGCAATCTTCTGTTCCATCAGGGCTTCCTGAACCAGAATCAGCTCCTCGGTGCGGCCTGCGGCAATCAGTTCATTCAGATCGCCGACGGTGTCAACCTCGAGGGATTTGCCCCATTTGTTTGCTTCCTGAAGTGTATCGTAAAGCTTCGGACGGTCAGACGGTTCGGCAGGCACGGTCGGGTTCTTCGGATCCGGAAGCATCAGAAGGAAGCCCTCCTTATAAGGCACCAGATCAAAGACAGTCAGGCAGCCCGTGGAAGCCGGCATGAAACCGTAGAAATAGTCCGTATAACCGGAGAGCACGTACACATTGGTCTTCGAATCAAGACGGTAGGACAGAAGCTTCACCTTGTCCTCCATGCCGACCTTTTCAAAAAGTTTGATGGCATTTCCCGTGTTCATGGACTTTTTCTCGATCATCTTGTCTTCTTTCACAAGGTCGTTCATCTCCTTGCGAAGAGTTTCGAGAAACTCCGTGCTGATGGACTTGCGGCCGATGATTTCGCAATAAATCCCCGAGCCGAGGCTGTGCTCGACGCGAAGGTTGTTGCACTCGTCCTGCCCGTACAGTCTGTACAGTGCGGCAAGCATCATGAAGATCAGCCCACGCTCATAGGTTTTATATCCGGGCGAAGTGTTGATGTCCAAAAACTCGATTTCGCTGTCCGCATAAAGCCGCTTGAACAGTTCCTTCAGTGAACCGTTCACCATCGCAAGAAGCGGTGCATTTCCGCCGATTCCCATATCCCGGTAAATGCTTTCGATGGAAACGCCTTCCGGATAAGTTTTCGCAGTGCCGTTTACCGTTACGATAATATCACTCATATGCTTACTCCTCTTCTTTGTATTTGCCGAGGCAGAACAGAATGCGGTTTCTCTCTTCTTCCGCCCCTTCAAGCCTCTCTTTGGCGCTTGGCTTATCGCTTTTCGTAAGTGTCTCGATCAGCTTCGCCCGTTTTTGTTCCTCTGTCTTCAGAAACTTCCGGTAAACCGGGTCCTTTTTCGCGGGAAGAATCCTTCCGTACAGGTATTCCGCCTCATTGTACGGCTGTTCTTCCGTCCCCGGTTCGCAGGAAAATGCGACGTAGTATTTGCCGTCTTCAAAGCACGACCTTTCATCCGTAATCCGAAAGCCGAGCTCATGCACCTTCTTTCTTACAAGATCCGGGTCGGACTGGGGCTGGAGCACCATCTGTCCGCAATGAAGAACGCATTCCCTTCCGTGTTCTAAGATGTCGCGCATCAGGATGCCTCCCATTCCGGCAATGACAATCCGGTCGGCTTCTTTGGGCTTCAGCTCGTCCATGCCGTCCGAGAGACGGGTCTCGATCTTTTGCCCCTGATGAAAGAAGCGGATATTCTCCTTTGCGCTTGAAAGCGGTCCCTCCCGCAAGTCCATCGCGATGGCATGGGCCGCTATATGCTCCCGCACGAGCCAGACAGACAGGTATCCGTGGTCGCAGCCGATGTCGGCCACGGCATTTCCGGGCTTTACCATATCCGCAACGACCCGTAAACGTTTCGATAATCTCATAAGTTACTCCAGATAATCCCGAAGCTTGCGGCTTCTTGAAGGATGACGCAGCTTGCGGAGCGCCTTGGCTTCAATCTGGCGGATTCGCTCACGCGTTACGTCAAACTCCTTGCCGACTTCCTCGAGCGTGCGCTGCCTGCCGTCGTCCAGGCCGAAGCGGAGCCGGATGACCTTCTGCTCACGGTCGGAAAGCGTCTGCAGGACTTCATATAACTGCTCGCGAAGCATCGAGTAGGAAGCGGCGTCGGCCGGCATCGGAAGGTGCTCGTCCGGCAGGAAATCGCCGAGATGGCTGTCCTCTTCCTCGCCGATCGGGGTCTCAAGTGATACGGGCTCCTGGGAAATCTTCTGAATTTCCAGAACACGCTCTACGGGGATGCGCATTTCCTTTGCAATCTCCTCGGGGCTCGGCTCACGGCCGTAATCCTGCAAAAGCTGCCTCTGCACGCGAATCAGACGGTTGATGGTCTCCACCATATGAACGGGGATTCGAATCGTTCTGGCCTGATCGGCGATGGCACGGGTGATGGCCTGCCGGATCCACCAGGTCGCGTAGGTACTGAACTTATAGCCCTTGCGGTAGTCGAATTTTTCAACGGCTTTAATCAGGCCGAGGTTGCCTTCCTGAATGAGGTCCAGAAACTGCATGCCGCGCCCCACATAACGCTTGGCAATGCTTACAACAAGACGGAGGTTGGCTTCGGAAAGACGCTTCTTCGCGGCCTCGTCGCCCTTCTCCATGCGTTTTGAAAGCTCGATTTCCTCATCGGCCGAAAGAAGCGGAACCTTACCGATTTCCTTCAGATACATCCGGACGGGATCCTCGATGCTGACACCCTCGGGAACCGACAAATCGAGCTCCTCCAGATTGTCAAGATTCTCAAGACTCTCCAGCGTTTCGAGATCCTCTCCGACCAGTTCGTCCTCATCGTCAAGAATCGGAAGGTTGTCGAGCTCGGTCATCGTCTCCTCGCGGAGAATGTCGACACCGGTGCTCTCCAGATAGTCGTAAATGCGGTTCATGCTGCCCGGCTGAAGCTCAATGTCCTTGAAGAAATCGACGATTTCCTGATACTCCAGCACATTTTTCTTCTTTTTGGCAAATGCGGACAACTCCTTCAGTCGTTCCTGGAAACGAAGCATGCCTTCGTCCTTCTTCTCGATCGGCTCAATGTCGGCAGCCTCCTCCTCAATCGCGGTCTCCACGAGTTCAGCGGACATGGAGCCTTCCGAATCTGCTTCGATTACAGGCACCTGCTCCTTCTTTTCCTCGGTGTTAACCTCTTCAACCGGTACCGTCGCTTTCTTTCTTGCCATGGTAAATCCCCTTTCTGCAATGCTATTGCAACAGTTTTGCTTTTATCTTTCCGACTTCCTTTTTAAGCTGCATGTATTTCATCATGCCTGCGGAATCTCCGGCATGGCGGGCTTCCTTACCTTTTCGGTCATAACTGTCCAAAAGGATGTATTCCGCGCACGCTGCAAACTCCTGCTTTGCGATATCGCTGCCCTGCTCGTCCGAACGCTGCACGAGCGTCGTTTCACAGATTTCCGCAGCCTCGGTCTGGTCTTCCTTTGACTCAAACCGGCTGATGATTGCTGCCGGATCGATGCGCCCCTTCTTATCGAACTGCTCGGCCATCTCCGCGGCAACCGTGCGGTAGACACCCTCCTCAAAATCGTCCGGACTCAGATACTCCCGAAGCTTACGGAACATCTCCGGGTCTTCCGCGCATCTTGTCAAAACGATTCGCTGCGACTTTTTCAGGCGGTTGTCCTCTGCAGTCTTCTTTCTTTCGGGGGCGTACTCCTGTTTGTACGTCACATTTTCCGTCTTCTTAAACTCGGATGCGGCCCCGCGCTTGTTGACCATTGCCTTGAAGTCCTTAAAGTCCACATGATAGTCGCGGCAGAAGGCCTCCATGTAATTGGTCCTGGTCAGGTTGTCCTCGAACTCGAGAATCCGGTCCGCAACCGCCTCGTGGAAACGGGTTTTCTGCTGCGGCTCGTTCAGGTCGTAACCGGACTGAATGACCTTTACCTCGAAATCGAAGCTCGGCGAAGCATCGGCAATCCGCTTTTCGTATTCCTCCGTCCCGAGCGCCCGGATAAACTCGTCCGGGTCCTTATACGGCGCCATATTCAGAATGCGCGCCCGGATGCCGGCTTCCGCAAGAATCGGGATGGCACGGACGGCCGCCTTCTGCCCGGCTCCGTCGCTGTCATACGTGATGATGACATCCTTTGTGTAACGGGACAGAAGCCTTGCCTGAAGCCCCGTCAGCGAGGTTCCGAGCGATGCCACGGCGTTGTCAAAGCCTGCCTGATGCAGGGCGATGGTGTCCATATAGCCTTCGCACAGAAGCATGTACGGCTTTCGCGTCTTTCTCGCGAGGTGAAGTCCGTACAGGTTCCGGCTCTTATCGAAAATCGGCGTTTCCGGCGAGTTCAGGTACTTCGGAAGCGCGTCACCCATCACACGGCCGCCGAAGGCAATGACTTTGCCGGAAGCATCAAAAATCGGGAACATGACACGGTTGAAAAACTTGTCATTGACCCCTCTTCTTTCGTCAAATGTGAACAGCCCGGAATTGCTCAACAGCTCATCCTTGTATCCTTCCTCTTTTAGGTAGGAATACAGGTGTCCGTCGCTGTATCCGATGCCGAAGCCCTTCATCGTTTCGGGGCTTAACCCGCGACCGATAATGTATTCCTTCGCGTACTTACCGTCTTCGGAATAGAATTTGCGGTAATAGTAGGTTGCGGCCTTCTTATACAGTTCAAGCAGCTCGGCTCGAAGATTTGCCTGCTTTCTCTGGGCGTCGCTTACGGCAACCTTCGGAAGCGTCATCCCGGCGCGTTCCGCCAAAGCTTCCAGGGCTTCGGGAAATGACATGTTCTCGTACTCCATCAGGAACGTGAACACATTTCCCCCTTTGCCGCAACCGAAGCATTTATAGGTCTGCCGCGAAGGGCTGACGGAGAAGGACGGCGTCTTTTCGCTGTGGAACGGGCAAAGCCCCTGATAATTGGCGCCCGCCCGCTTCAAAGACACGTAGCTGCCGATGACGCTGACAATGTCATTCCGGCTCCGCACCTCTTCAATTGTGCTGTCTTCGTAGTACATCTAGTAAACTCCCCATGCTTTCGGTACCGTCAGATCCATGTACTTTGTCACGGCAAATTTGTCGGTCATTCCTGCCACATAATCCGCAACGACGCGCGCAAGCGATTCGCCGCGTTCCCTAAGCTCACGGTACTCTCCGGTCAGAACATCCGGATTCTCGTAGTAATAATGGAACAGGTATTCTACCATGGCTTCCGCTTTATATTCTTCACCCTTTGCAACCGGGTTGGTATAAACATGATCAAACATATATTGGCGCAGATCCTTCATCGCACGCTCCATCTCTGCGGAAACCCTGATTTCCGGAAGGTCGAAGCTCTCGGTGATGACATCGTGGATCATCGTATTCAGCCTGTCTTTAAGAGAATGTCCGAGATAGTCGGTAAGTTCATTCGGAATATCCTCTTCCCGGATGATCTGGCCGCGGATCGCGTCGTCAATATCATGATTGTAATATGCGATTTTATCGGAGATGCGGACAATCTGTCCCTCAAGCGTAGACGGTTTTCCGCTCGTCTGATGGTTCAGAATGCCGTCAATGACTTCGTAAGTAAGGTTCAGCCCTTTGCCGTCCTTCTCGAGAAGGTTCACAACTCGAACGCTCTGCTCATTGTGGCGGAATCCGCCCTCACAGACGCGGGCAAGCGCCCTCTCTCCGGCATGACCGAACGGCGTGTGTCCGAGATCGTGTCCGAGCGCAATTGCCTCGGCAAGGTCTTCGTTTAACCGAAGCGCCTTTGTAATCGAGCGGGCAATCTGGGAAACCTCAAGCGTATGTGTCATACGTGTACGGTAATGATCTCCGTTCGGTGTCAGAAAAACCTGGGTTTTGTCCTTCAGCCGCCGAAAAGCCTTCGAGTGGATAATCCTGTCCCGGTCCCGCTGGAATACCGGCCGGATGTCACACGGCGGTTCTTCACGCATACGACCCTTCGAACAGTCCGAAAACGTCGCAAAAGGGCTCAGCATCTCATGTTCACGCCGTTCCAACATTACCCGTATATTGTCCATATCCGTCCCCTTCTCCTCTCCTTCGTACGAACGCAGGAAAATCGTTCTAAAACATATATTCCACATAAAAAAGGAATTTCCTTTTTTCTTCCGCTGAAAAACGGGGAGAATCGGAGAAAATTTCCTGCTCATTTTTACTGCCGGTCCGGCCAGGCATTCCCACGAATGATAATCCATTAATCCAGGAGCGTTTCTGCTCATTTTTACTGCCGGTCCGGTCAGGCATTCCCACGAATGATAATCCATTAATCCAGGAGCGTTTCTGCTCATTTTTACTGCCGGTCCGGCCAGGCATTCCCACGAGAACCACGTAATTCATAAAAAGATATGTATAAAACCCCTGAATTTGCATATCGAAAATATGAAAACGAAAATACAGTAGGTAGGCCTGTACCTACTATAATCCATCAAGAACGAATATAGTATGTAAATGACGCATCCGACTTCCCACTGAATCTATAATTCTCTAAATCCAGTAGGCACCTCGGCTTTCCGTCACCCACGAATTATATTAATGCAGTTGTTCCGTAGGCATTTTTTTCGCACCTCGGCTTTCCGTCACCCACGAATTATAATAATGCAGTTGTTCCGTAGGCATTTTTTTCGCACCTCGGCTTTCCGCTTCCCACGAACAATAAGAATTCAGCCGTTCCACAGGCAATTCTCCACGCACTCTTACCATTGTTCTTCCCTCCCCTGTCTGCTCTGTCATTTTCCATGGAATTATGGTATAATGTGGCAAATGCCACGAAAGGTGCCGACAAGCATGACCGAATTCTGCAATCTGATTAAACAGGCGCTTGATGCAAACCCGGGATTTACGGAAACGTATTCCGGGATTGTTCGCGTTGTGTTTCCGGTCATTGCGATTCTGATTCTCTCTTCGGCGATTATCTCGCTTTTCACAATTCCGAAGCGCCCGGAAGTATTTGCGAGACTTTGCCCTGACAAAGGCAAAACAATCCGTCTCAAGCACTGGGAGAACACGCTCGGCCGCTCCTCGTCGGCGGACGCGGTCATTCCGGACCGTTCCGTGAGCCGTCTGCACGCGGTAGTGTCACGGGATTCGAGCGACCGTTGGCACATCTATGATTTGGATTCCAAGGGCGGCACGCAGGTAAACGGTGTGGAGATTGAGGAATCCGCGGAACTGCATTACGGGGATAAGATTGAACTCGGCAGCTTTGCCATGACCTTCCAGCCCATCAGCGATGAGGAAAAGGAGGAAACCTTCGAGACGCGCCGGCTCGTACGGCCGGTTCCGCCGTGGTCCCTTCTGACGCTTCTGACCGTCATGCAGGTTCTGCTCTGCTTCCGCCTGGTAATCTCCAAGCAGGTACCGGCAGCGTCCTATATCATCCCGTCGTTTCTTGTCCTGACGGTTTTCATGTGGCTGTATTTTCTGATGATGCACCTTTCGGGCATCATCGGTTTTGAACTGGAAATCATCGGATTCTTCCTGACCACCGTGTCCCTTTCCGTCACGGCGTCGTGCAATTACAAACTGCTATATAAACAGGTTGCCTCGATTGTAGTGGGTGTCATTTTGTATCTCACCCTCGGGCTTATCCTTCGCGACCTGAATCTTGTCAAGAGAATCCGCTGGTTTGCTGCAGCGGCCGGCATCGGGCTTTTGCTTCTGACGGTTGTTCTCGGTCAGACGAAATACGGCGCGACCAATTGGATTCGAATCGGCGGCTTCAGCTTCCAGCCCTCCGAACTTGCCAAGCTTTGCTATATTTTTGCAGGCGCGGCAACACTTGACCGACTGTTCCGAAAGCGTAACCTCGGTCTGTTCATGGTGCTGACGCTTGCGATGATGATGCTCTTCGGCCTGATGAGCGACTTCGGCGGTGCGGCCATCTTCTTCATCACATTTCTCGTCATTTCGTATCTGCGCTCCGGCGATTTTGCGACGCTGATGCTTATGTCGGGCGGCGCGGTTTCCTGTGGCGCCATGGTTTTGATTGCCAAGCCTTACATTTGGAAACGCTTTTCGACGTGGCGCCATGCCTGGGAATATGCTTCCTCCGGCGGATACCAGCAGACCCGCACAATGACGGCCATCTCCTCGGGCGGCCTTCTCGGCGTCGGTCCCGGCGAAGGCTTTTTGAAGCGGGTCGCCGCAAGCGATACCGACCTTGTCTTCGGTCTGGTCTGCGAGGAATGGGGCCTGATCACCGGCATTCTGATTGTCGGCTGCATCATCGCCCTCGCCGCATTTGCCATCAAATCCTGCCGGATGAGCCGCTCAAGCTATTACACAATTGCTGCCTGCTCCGCAACCTCCATGATTGTGTTCCAGACGGCTCTTAATATATTCGGTTCGGTCGACATGCTGCCTCTTACCGGCGTGACATTTCCCTTCGTCAGCAACGGCGGCTCTTCGATGATTGCCGCATGGGGGCTTCTTGCCTTTTTGAAAGCTGTCGACACCCGTCCGGGCGCCAGCTTCGCGGGCATCCGCTATTACAGGAAACGTAAGGAATCCGTTCCTTCATCCGAATCGGAGGAGGTGAATGACAGTGCGCAAAATTGAACACCGCGCCCTCTTCTGCAGACTGATTCTTCTCGCTTTCATCTTCGGAATCGTCCTCTTCTTAGTCCGTTACGTGCGCGATTCTGAAAAATGGTACGAGCAGTCCTACAACAAGCACCTGTATTCCGATAACGGAGAGCTGAAAACCGGCACCCTCACGGACCGAAACGGCGTCATTCTTTCTTCGGTTAAGGACGGTGTCCGCACCTATTCGCCGAACTTTGACATCCGTGTCGCGACGCTTCATACGGTTGGCGACTCCGCCGGCAAAATCCGGACCGGAGCCTTAAGCAATCTGCGCGAGTACCTCGTTGCTTATAAGAGAAGCTCCGGGGCAAATGCCATCAGCGACGAAGGCAACAGGGTTTCGCTGACAATCGACGCCGAAGCCTGCTCGGCTGCCTATAAGGCCATGAACGGCCTCTTCGGCTGTGCCTGTGTTTACAACTATAAAACCGGTGAGATTCTATGTCTGGTTTCCTCGCCGAGTTACGATCCGAATAACATTCCAGAAGACATTGAGTGGAGTGATTCCTATACCGGCGCCTACATCAACCGGTTCTTCTCCTCCACCTTTACACCGGGCTCTGTCTTTAAGACGCTCACGCTGCAGGCTGCTTTATCGGAGCTTCCGGATGCTTCGGCAAGGCTTTACGAATGCACCGGTTCCGTGAAAATCGGGGACAATTACGTCTCCTGCCCGAAAGCGCACGGAACGCAGACGCTTCAGGAGGCTTATGCGAACTCCTGTAACTGCACATTTGCCGCTCTGGCTGCCGAAATCGGCGGTGATAAGATGGCTTCCTATGTGGATAAGGCAGGGCTTAGTTCGTCCCGTCGGATCTTCACATTTGCCAATGCAAAGGGCTCCTTTGAGCTGGCTGCCGCAACAAAATATCAGCTCGGCTGGGCAGGCGTAGGGCTTCACCACGACCTCGTCAATCCGTGCTCTCTTTTAATGTACATCGGCGCCGTAGCGAACGGCGGAAAGTCAGCCGTTCCGACCTTTTTGAAAAATGTTACCGCTTCAAACGGAACGAATCTGAAAACGCCCGAAACCGAATATACCGGGACGCTGATTGATGCAGGAACTGCCGCAATCATGCGCAGTTATATGGAGTATAATGTCTCTCATGTATACGGAACCTACCGCTTCCCGAATGTCCGTATGGGCGCCAAATCGGGAACCGTGGAACAAAAAGCCGGCAAATCCAATGGCTGGTTTGCCGGTTATCTGAACTCCGAAGAGCATCCGTATGCATTTGTCGTGTTCTTAGAGCACGGAGGGGCCGGAAGCGGGGCTCCCGCCGATGTCGCTGCTGCCGCCCTGCAGGCGCTGATTTCTGTCCCGTAAGCTGAAAACGCAGCCGCAGTAATCCTGACGGTACAGGTCATATTCGCGGGACAGCTCGATGGATTTCTGATATCCGCCCTTCTTTTTGAAATCGGAAGTCAGGTAAGGAATGCCGATTTCGGAGGCAAGCTGTTCGCCGATGGAATTGAGAAGCGTCGCATTTTTCAGAGGACTGATTGAAAGGGTTGTCGTGAAGTAATCAAAGCCCTGCTCGGCCGCAAGCCTTCCGGCATAGGAAAGACGCATCCGGAAGCAAACCTCACAGCGCTTCCCGCCTTCGGGTTCCTGCTCGAGTCCCTTTACGGCCCGCAAGAACTCCTGCGGGTCATATTCGGCCGTCTTCACGGCAATCGGATATTTCGCCGGCAGCTCGGAAATCAGGCGCGTAAGTTCGTCTGCGCGCTTACGGTACTCCTCCGGGGAAGTGATGTTCGGGTTGTAAAATACGACCGTGATCCGGAAGTATTCCGAAAGATACGAAAGCACATAACTGCTGCACGGCGCACAACAGGCGTGTAACAGCAAAGAGGGCACAGAGCCCTCTTTTTGTATGCGTTCAATCAGCTGATCCAGTTCTTTTTGATAATTTCTTACCTGCATTGTCCGATAATCTCTCTAAGCGCGGCAAATAAAGCCGCCATCTCTTCGTCCGTCCCGATTGTGATCCTAAGGCGGTTGTCAATCCTCGGTTTGTTCCAGAAACGTACGTAAATGTCACGCTTCTTAAGCTCCTTCTGAAGGTACTCCGCAGGAACCGATTCGTGCGTCACGAACAGGAAGTTGGTCTTCGACTCCGGGAAGGAAAAGCCCAGTGCGGCAAGCTCCTTCTTCGCTGCTTCTCTCGTCTTCACGACGCGGGCGCAGTTTTTTTCGAAGTAGTCCCGGTCGCTTAATGAAGCAACACCGGCCGCGATGGCCGTCCGGTTCAGCGTATAGGAGTTGTAGGAGTATTTGACATCGTTGATCGCCTTAATGACCTGCTCGCTTCCGATGGCAAATCCGATGCGCATTCCGGCAAGGGAACGGGATTTGGAGAAGGTCTGCGTAACAAGCAGGTTCGGGTATTTCGGAATCAGGGAAAGCGCGCTCGTGCCGCCGAAATCCACATAGGCCTCGTCAATTACGACGATGCACTCGGGATGGCGCTTTACCAGTTCCTCCACCTTGGAAATCTCAAGCTCGATCGATGTCGGCGCATTCGGGTTGGCAATGATGATGCCACCCCATTGACCGTCATAATCATCAATGTCAATCGTAAAATCTTCCTTCAGCGGGATCTGCTTATAAGGAACGCGGAACAGCTCCGCCCAGACATCGTAGAAGGAATAGGTGACATCGGGAAATGCGACCGCCTTCTCTCCCGCAAAACAGGAAAGGAAAATCATGCCGATGACATCATCGCTCCCGACGCCGACAAATACCTGCTTAGGATCAACCCCGTACTCCTTCGCAAGCGCCCGGACAAGCGGACCGATGTCAGCTTCGGGATACTTTTTGAGGATATCCGCATCGGTTGCGGCAAGAATCTCCCCGACGGCAGGCGCCGGCGGATACGGATTCTCGTTCGTATTCAATTTGATGACTTTGCCTTCGGGCTGCTCGCCGGGAACATAGGGAGTAACCTTCCGGACATTGTCCATGAAACTGTAGCTCATATCAGAAACCTTTCCGAATCAAAGTCCGTAATCTTCCGCAAGGCTCTTAAAGGCCGGAAGCGAACGGACAATCATGTCATAATCCACGCAATAGGCGATTCTCAAATAGCCGGGACCACCGAAGCCGCTGCCTGCAACAAGCAGCAGATGGTATTTCTTTGCCGCCTGCACAAATGCCTTATCATCTCCGCCCGGAGCCTTCACGAACAGGTAGAAAGCGCCCTGCGGCTTAACGCAGGTGTAGCCGTACTCGGTCAGTTTACTAAGCAGAAGCTCACGGTTACGGTTGTAAATCTCAACGTCAACCTTAGAGTCGAGAACGCGCTTGATCGCTCTTTGAATCAGAGACGGCGCATTGACGAATCCGAGTACGCGGTTGGCAACTGCAGCACCGGGAATGATCTCGTCCGCATCGTCGATTTCATCGGGCATGACAAGATAACCGATACGCTCGCCCGGAAGGGACAGCGACTTACTGTAGGAATAACCGACAATTGTGTTGCGGTAGTATTTCGTAAGGTACGGAACCGTGACCCCGTCATAAACCAGCTCACGGTAAGGCTCGTCCGCAATCAGATAGATGGACGTTCCGAGTTCCTTCTGCTTAGCCTCCAGAACTTCAGCCACCTTCCGAATGACCTCTTCGGAATAAACAACGCCGGTCGGGTTGTTCGGATTATTGATGATCAGCGCCTTGGTCTTCGGCGTAATGGCGGCAGCAAGATTCTCCGCAACCGGAAGGAACGTATCCGGATCGGTCGGAACCGTTACAAGCTTGCCCGCAAAGTTGGTCACGTAATTGCGGTATTCTCCGAAGAACGGGGCAAATGTCATGACTTCGTCGCCGGGATTCAGAAGCACCTTAAGGATTACGTTAAGGCCGCCGGCCGCGCCGACCGTCATCAGAATATTGCGGGCAGAGAAAGCAGTCCCGTGCTCTTTGTTGAGATGCTCAGCAATGGCCTGTCTGACATCCTCATAACCCGCATTGTTCATATAGCCGTGGACCGAATTGGGAGACTCCTCCGCGAGCACGGCCGTCATGGCTTCCTTTACCTCCTTCGGAGGCTCAACGCTCGGGTTGCCGAGGCTGTAATCGTACACATTTTCCTTGCCGAACTCTTTCGCCATTTTGGCGCCTTCCTCAAACATGGCACGGATAGCCGAACCGTTTCTGTTCAGGTTTAAAATGGTTTCGCTGATCATTTTTCATCCTCGCTGTTTCTGCCGGAACGGCCGTAGTTGCCGTATCCGCCGTATTTTCCGTATTTTTTGCCGTAGAAACGGCCGTAATAACTCTTTTGCAGGTAATTCTGCTTGCTGTCGACTTTGTTAAATGTGACGCCGAGCACCTTGCTTCCGCTTCGTCCGAGCTGCTCAATCATCTTCTGCGCAAGTCTGTAACGGACGTTACCCTGGCTGATGACGAAAACCGAACCGTCGCAGTACTGCGAAAGAACGGCCGCGTCGACAACGTTGGCCATCGGCGGCGTGTCAATGATGACGAAGGAATAATGCTCCTTCAGGGCATTGATCATGGCGCTGAAACGCTTTGTGTTGAACAGTTCCACCGGGTTCGGCGGGCAGACACCCGGGAACAGAATGTGGAGGTTCGGAACGTCGGTCTCACAGATGCAGTTTTCCAGGTTCTGCATGCCCGAAAGGAAGTGTGTCAGTCCGTACAGTCTCTCATCGGAAGTAAACCAGGAAAGCGATACGGACTTACGAAGGTCGCAGTCCACGAAAACCGTGCGTTTTCCGAGCTCTGCAAACGATTTGGCAAGCTCGATCGAAGTCGAGGACTTGCCTTCGCCGGGGAACGTGCTTGTCAACATGATGACACGAATGTCCGCCCCGCAAAACTGCAGATTGGTTCGAAGGTTTTTAATCGCCTCGGTCTTTTGGAAAGTATCGGAAGAAGATTTAATGAATTCCACTTTTTGCATGGCTATCTCTCCCTCCTTTTCTGATACAGTTTCCTGGCCCGTTTCAAATCAGCCCTGTATTCCGAGCGCTTTCTCTTAGGCTCGCTGTCATCAAGCGGGATTGACCCGAGAACCGGAAGGGAAAGATACTTCTCAACATCCTCATCGGTCTTAATCGTATCATCGGTGACAAATCTCAGAATGATGATGCCGCACGCCAAAAGGAAACCGCACAAAGCCCCTAAAATCGTGTATTTGCGGACATTCGGCGAAGCCGGACCTCCGGGCACAACGGCATAGTCCACGATGAAAGCATCCGACTTCATGATGAAGATGATCTGCTCTACCAAAACATCGGAGACCTTATCGGCAAGAATCTTGGCATTGTTCGGGTTCCGGTCAGTCACGCTGACGAACAGGAAACGAGCGTTCTGCGGAACGGAAACACCGATTTCCGAGCGCAATTGGCCATACGTATAAGAGGCCTTTTGCGGATTCGCGGGGTCATAATCCAAATCCAGGTCGTGAATGACCCGGTTGATTACGGTACGGCTGCCTGCGAGAATCTCAAAGTCCTTCAAAATGGCGTTACTTGCGTAGATATCCGAGGAGGTCAGATACTCTTCGTTGCTTCGGTTCAGCACGAAAATCTTACACTCGGCACGATACTGCTTCGGAATAAAGAATCGGCTGTAGGCAAATGCGACCCCTCCGAAAAAAACGGTTACAATTAGGATGGTGATGAGCTTTGACCAGAGCAGATAAAACAGCTCCGAGAGATTAATCTCGACCTCCTGACCCGCGGTTTGTTTGGTTTCCGACGACATACTGCAGCAGGCCTTGCATGATACAGCCTGCCTCCTCCTTTCTTTCCCGATCCCGAGGGGATCGTCCCCTTTTCCATTATCATGTTTGGGGCATTCAAAAATGTCATAGCAGGTCCGAAAACCTGCCATGATGATTACAGCTTAGTATTGTCCAAAATCGACTTGGGATTATAGTACAAAAGCGTTTCCATGTATTCGGTTCCGAAGTGTTCTTCCAGATAGAGTGCGCATTCCGAAAGAACCGGCTTTCTGTGATGCGCACCGTGCGCATCCGTTGCCACAAAGGTAACAATTCCCTCGGACAACATCTTTCTGGCCAGACGTTTAATTCCGGTTCCGGCCTCCCCGAGCATGCTCTCCGCATTAATCTGGATGTAGGCAAATCCGGAAACCCGCAGGCGGAAGGCTTCATTCTCGAAAGCCATATAGCGCTCCGCGTGCGCCAGAATCGGCCAGCAGCCGGTACCGATAATCTCCATCAGACGGTGCTCAATCACATCTTCCGGAGTCGCCGGCGAAAACTCCGCCAAAACATATTTGCTGTCGGCAAGCGTGCCGGCTCTTCCCTTTTCCAAATCCTCTGTAAAATGTCCCGAAGAGGCGAAGTATTCGCACCCTTCATAGAGGGCAAGGCCGGGGAAGAACTTCTTGGCAATGGCCTCAAGATGCTTTACGCGGATGACACGCTCCGCCTTTCCGGTCGTGTATACGCCGGGAAGATAATGCGGGGTGCAAATGATTCCGCGAATACCGTCCTGATAGGCCAGCTGCAACATTTTGGCCGTCGTTTCGGGGTTTCTGGAACCGTCGTCAACGCCGTTCAACATGTGATTGTGAATGTCAATGTAATACATGGGACGATCAATGCGCTCCTTTGTCGCTATCCGATGAAGGTATTGTTTTCAAAACGACCTTCTTTTATGTTACCGCTCTTAAATACCATGCGGCCGTATCCATGGCGATTGTTCTGCTGCCATTCGCCTTCATAAAAGTCTCCGGTATGCCAGGTGAAGCGGCCGATGCCTTCTCTCATACCCTTACAGAAGCTTCCCTCGTACCTGCTGCCATTAGCATACTCATACATGCCGCTGCCGTCCGGAAGATCATTCTCATCCACCTCGCCGGCATAACGGTTGCCGTTCTTATAGGAGATCGTCTTGATCTCTCTCGGCGGAATCGGAGAAACGAAAACATTGTCGTCAGCAGCCTCAGTGGTTTCTTCGACAACATCTTCAGCTGTCTCGGCAGCTTCCTCTACAGCATCCTCTACCGTCTCAGTTACTTCATCAGTTACTTCTTCAACGGCTTCAGTGGCTTCTTCTACAACTTCTTCAGCCGTCTCAGCAACTTCCTCTACAACCTCTTCTGCAGTCTCAGTTACTTCTTCAGCAGTCTCTGTTACTTCCTCAGCAGCCTCGGTGGCTTCCTCTGCAGTCTCAGTTACTTCTTCGGCAATTTCTTCAGCAGCTTCAGTAGCTTCTTCAACAGTCTCTTCAACTGTTTCAGATGCTTCCTCAGCAACATCTTCAACTGCCTCGGTAGCTTCTTCTACAGTTTCTTCAGCAGTCTCAGTTACTTTCTCTACAGCCTCTTCAGCAGTCTCAGTTGCTTCTTCAACAACATCTTCAGCTGTCTCGGTGGCTTCCTCTACAGTTTCTTCAGCAGTCTCAGTTGCTTCTTCAACAGTCTCTTCAACTGTTTCAGCTGCTTCCTCAACAACATCTTCAGATGTCTCGGTGGCTTCCTCAACAGTTTCCTCAGCAGTCTCAGTTGCTTCTTCAACAGTCTCTTCAACTGTTTCAGCTGCTTCCTCAACAACATCTTCAGCTGTCTCGGTGGCTTCCTCTACAGTTTCTTCAGCAGTCTCAGTTGCTTCTTCAACAACATCCTCAACTGTCTCGGTGGCTTTCTCAACAACATCTTCTTCAACTGCCTCGGTAGCTTCCTCTACAGCCTCTTCAGCAGTTTCCGTTACTTCTTCAGCAACTTCTTCAGCTGTTTCGGTAACTTCCTCAACATTTTCTCCAGCCGCCTCAGTAGTTTCCTCAACCGTCTCCTCAACCGTCTCGGCTACTTCCTCAGCAACGTTCTCGGTAACTTCCTCAACAACATTCTCAGCGACTTCGGTAACTTCTTCCGCAGTCTCCGCAACTTCTTCAACCGCTTTCTCAACCGGCTCAACATACGGCTCGGAAGAAATCTTCACGCCATTCTCCCAAACCTGCTTTTCTTTGGTTCCGTTGGCAAATGTCATGACGCCTTCACCGTTCTGCCGGTTATTCGCCCATTCACCCTCGAAAACGTCGCCGTTCTCATAGCACAGACGACCATGTCCGGAAAATGCACCCGCCTCGAAATTGCCTTGGTAACTCTCACCGGTCTTCTTCGTGAATTTACCCTGGCCGGACTTCATGCCATTTTCCCAATTGCCTTCATATACGCTGCCGCCGGCGTAGGTAAGAATACCCTGGCCGTGACGCTTACCGGCAAAATAGCCGCCCTCGTACATATCGCCGTTCGGATAAATCATTAATCCGGTTCCCTGACGGCGTCCGTCGTAGAAATCGCCCTCGTAAATCTGACCGTTTGCATAACTCTCGGTAAAGTATCCGGTCTTTCCGAGCGGAACTTCAGGCTTGGGCTCTTCCGCAACAGTTTCTTCAGCCTTTTCCTCAGCAGGAGCTGCTTCAACAGGCGTTTTCTCTGCGGGAGCCTCCTCAGCCGGAGTCTCCTCAACAGGAGCTTCCTCCGCAGGAGTTTCTTCAGCAGGAGCCTCTTCAGAAGCAGTCTCCTCCGTAACAACTGCTTCCTCTTCAGTAACAGCCTCTTCGACTGTTTCCTCTACAGCAGTTTCCTCTGCCGTATTCTCCTCGACCTCAGCTTCCTCAACAGGAGCTTTCTCTGCAACCTCCTCGATCTGAGTCTCTTCAGCCGAAACTTCTTCAGCCGGAGCTTCCCAACTGTCCGGATAAGCATCCTGCTCGATTTCAATCACATAATCCTCGGCAGGAATCTCAATTTCGGCTGAATCCGCAAGAGGCTCCTCCTCAGGCTTATTCTCAACTGCGGCTTCTTCCTCGTCATCAAACAGATTGCTCGACATCGGCGGCTCCTCGCCGGGCTTATAAAGCGCCGTCTCCAGAAATTCGTCCTCACCGGGATTCTCAAACGATACCGGCGGATATCCATCTTTGGCAAATGTGACCTCGGGCTTAACAACAGGCTGTTCTTCCTGCTCATCGGCATCCGTCTCGGCAGCGCCGTTCACGCCTTTCGCCGCGTTCTCGATTTCCTCCATCACATCTGTAACCGGTTCGGCTGCATAATACCGCTCACCGGCTTCCTTCTCTTTCGCCTGCTGCTCACGAAGCTGCTGAACCATACGGTCCCTCTTCTCCTTCGCAAGACGCCGACGCTCGTTCTCTTCCTCGAGCATCTCTTCTTCCTGGCGGGCAATCTCCTCCTGCTTTCTGAGAAATGCCGCAATCTGCTCTTCGTCGGGTTTGTCACGGAAGGCGCACACGCCGTTAATCCAGTATCCCTCTTCGGCATGCCCGTCATGGAAGAACATCTTGCCCATGCCATTCGGAAGGTCATTGCTCCATTCGCCGTCATATTCTCGGCCGTCACCGAAGAATACATGACCGCTGATCAGACGGCCCTGCTCATAATATCCCTCTAAAACGTTACCGCCGGGAAGCGATTCTTCCCCGTAACCGTCGTATTTGTCATGGACCCACTCGCCGTCATAATAGGCGTCGTTGCGGAACACAAGCTTTCCCTTGCCGTGTCGCATTCCATCCTTAAATTCACCGCGATAAAGCTTGCGGGAATCCGATTCATTATATGTCAGCTCCCCACGGCCGTTCGGAATTCCGTTCTTCGTCTTGCCGTAATAACGCCCCTCCGGCAGCAGCAGTTCCTGATCCGTCAAGGAAGTTTCCGAATGCTGCGTATTCAGTTTGAAGCGGCATTTTACACACAATCCGTCCCCACCGGCCTTGTTTTCGTTACACATTACACATAACAGCTCCGCCATACGTAAACCCTCCTTATAAGCATAATATGCCTACATATCATAATACCAAGTCCCGCCGGAAATTTCCATAGGAAAATGAGAAAAAGACCGAAAAAACTGTCTTTTTCGGTCTTTTATCTGCACATTTGTCAAATTGGCCGGTGTGGATAACCTTCCACTTCTGCGCCATCATCAATAGTTTGTTCACAAAACCAAAATGCGGAAAGCTCGGATTTCTCCTGCTTTCCGCAATCTTCACTGTAAGCTGATGGCGGGAATTGAACCCGCGACCTCTTCCTTACCAAGGAAACGCTCTACCCCTGAGCCACATCAGCAATCACGAATGCTATAATACCACAACGGATATGGATTTGCAAGCCTAATTTAAGAAGTTTTTCCGTGGAAAATGACCTACTCGTCAAGGATGGTGCGAACCTTTTTCCGAATCCTTTGAAGCGTGTTGTCAACCGACTTCGGGGTCTTCCCGAGTTTTGTCGCAATTTCCTTATAATCCAGGCCGCGCATGTATTCCGTGAAGACGGAATGTTCGGTTTTGCTGAGTGAATCGAGGATTCTCTTCCGAAGCGTTCCGGCATCCTCCTGAGAGATCAGCTGGCTCTCGGGATTGTCGTAAAGACCGACTCCGTAAAGCCCGCTCCCGTCTTCGTTTTGAAACGCCGGCGAGTCCAGTGAAACAAAGTCTTCCATTACGCTGTGCTTGCGCCTCTTAGATGCCGTCACGGCGTTCATCATCTTCCTTCGGATGCACAGCCCGGCAAATGTCTCAAACTCAGTTCCGGCTTCCGGGCGGTAATCCCGAATCGCCTGCAAAAGTCCGATCATGCCTTCCTGAAGCAAATCATCCCACTCGCCCCATGGCAGGAAGTAGTTTCTGGCAAGCAGACGCACAAGCTCCTTGTATTTGACAAGAAGATACTCCTCTGCCTTAGAGTCTTCGGCTGCCATGCGGCACAGCTCTTCATCTCCGTAAATCGAATAATCCGTCATTTGCCACCCAATCTCTGCCGAACGATTTCATATGCCAGAACACCCATCGCAACGGAAGCATTCAGGGAATCGATGTCCCCCTTCATCGGAATGGATGCCGTCATATCACAGTGCTCCTTTACAAGATGTGACACGCCGCTTCCTTCGTTGCCGATGACAAGCCCGATCGGACCGGTCAGATTCATCTTATACATCGACTCACCGCTCATATCCGCACAGACAAACCAAATGCCCTGCTTCTTCAGTTCTTCCATGGTCCTGGTAAGATTCGTCACCTTTGCCACAGGCGTATAATTCAGCGCCCCGGCGCTCGTTCTCGCGACCGTGGCGGTCAGCCCGACGGCACGGTTTTTCGGAATGATGACCCCGTGCGCACCGGCCAGATTCGCGGTTCGGATCATAGCCCCGAGATTATGCGGATCCTCAATCCCGTCAAGCAGGATTAAAAACGGAGGCTCACCTTTTTCAGCAGCTTTCTGAAGGATATCCTCAACCTCGGCATACTTATAAGCAGCAGCCTGGGCGATGACCCCCTGGTGCTTTCCCGTGGAACTCATCTGGTCAAGGCGCTCTTTCGTGACAAAGTTCACGATGGTATCTCCTTTTTCGGCTTCCCGCAGGATGCTCCGAATCGGGCCGTCCTTACACTCCTTAAGCACAAACAGTTTATCAATTGTCTTCCCCGAGCGAAACGCTTCCAATACGGCGTTTCTGCCTTCGATCAGGGTCTCATTTTCTTCCATAACGTTCCTTTCAGTGGTTTTCCGGCTCATTCGGGAATACCAGTTCCATGATTCGATCCGTCCTGCCGCACAGATACAGATACCCGAGCAAAGCCTCAAATCCCGTAGCAATGCGGTAATCCGTGACCGAAGCATGCTTTGCGACCGAATGCGAATTGGCATTCCGGCCGCGCTTGAAAACGGTCATTTCCTCCTCCGTCAGCTTCGGAAGCATCGCGTTCATCAAATTCTTCTGCGCCTCTGCCTTGACGAAGTCTGCAGCATGCTTATGCAGGTGATTGACGGTCAGTTCCCGCTCACACAAAAGCTTCGTCCGAATCAGCAGCGAATAGACGGCGTCTCCGACAAATGCGAGCGCTAACGGGGAGTATTGCTTCGGGTCGGTTTCGGCATAGCCGAATCGTTCCCGGATAAGCGAGGTCAGATCTTCTCCCATACGACGCCTTCTCTCGTGTCCTTTATCTGAATGCCTTTTTCAAGAAGCTCCGCACGGATGGCGTCGGCCTTTGCGAAATCCTTCGCCTTCTTGGCTTCGGCGCGCTCGGCAATCTTCGCATTCACGAAGGCAGTCAGTTCATCATCAGCCGCCTCTTTGGCGGGTTCTTCCGCCTGCGCATCCGTCAGTCCGAGGCTCAATACGGTATCAAAGCTCTCCGCAAGCGCAAACTTCGTGCCATCCGAAATGTCGGCCTTTAAAACATCGTACAAAACGGTAATCGCCGAAGCGGTATTGATATCGTTGCACAGGCAGTCCTCAAACTGCTTTCTGTATGCATCAAAAGCAGCCTGATCCACCGGCGTGTCCTTCTTCAGCCCGGCTATTCTCTTCACGAGCTTATCGTATGCAGCCGTCATCTGATCAAGCACTTCGTACGAGAACTCGAGCGGCTTGCGGTAATGGCTCTGCAGGCAGAAGAAGCGGTATACAAGCGGCTTGTAACCTTTGCTCTCAATCAAAGAAACCGTCAGAAAATCGCCTTTTGACTTGCTCATCTTTCCGCTCTTATCGTTCAGATGATGCACATGGAACCAGTAATTGCACCATTTGTGCCCGAGATACGACTCGGACTGTGCAATCTCATTCGTATGATGCGGGAAGATATTATCCACGCCGCCGCAGTGGATGTCCATGTACTCGCCGAGATGCTTCATGCTGATGCAGGAGCACTCAATGTGCCATCCGGGATAGCCGACGCCCCACGGGCTGTCCCACTTAAGCGCCTGGTCCTCAAACTTGGACTTGGTGAACCAAAGCACGAAATCGTTCTTATTCTTTTTATTCGGATCGACATCCACATCGTCTCTTACGCCCTCAAGAAGCGATTCCTCACTGTGGTTCGTAAGGACAAAATATTCCTTCAGCTTCGAAGTGTCAAAATACACATTTTCCCCTGCCTGATAGGCGTATCCTTTTTCAAGAAGGACTTCGATCATGTGGATGAACTCGGGAATGCAATGCGTTGCCGGCTCCACGACATCCGGGGTCTTGATATTCAGTTTCGCGCAATCCGAGAAGAACGCGTCGGTATAAAACTGCGCAATCTCCATAACGGTCTTATGCTCGCGCTGCGCGCCCTTTAACATCTTGTCTTCGCCGGTATCGGCATCGCTTGAAAGGTGTCCGACGTCGGTAATGTTCATGACACGCTTCACATCGTAGCCGAGGTAACGAAGCGTCTTCTCTAAAACGTCCTCCTGAATGTAGCTTCTCAGGTTGCCGATATGTGCAAAATGATACACGGTCGGGCCGCAGGTGTACATGTTGACCTTTCCGTCAACGTTCGGCACGAACTGCTCTACGCGCTTGGTAAGTGTATTGTATAATTGTAATCTGTTCTCCATAATAATCTCCATTCTAACGGAACTGCTGGTAGTAATACTTTTCGTCCGTCCAAACGAGTACTCCTGATAAAGAGCCGTTAAGCTCTGCGGGAAGATATGCGGAAAAACCGTTGTCTCCCGTTTCGTCCTCGTTTAGTAATTCCTTTTCCAATATCGGAAAAGCCTCGTAAAATGCCTTTCCTTCTTCATCCTCAACGACCAGGTAAACCCGATAACTCTCTCCGAGAATTTCCGGATCGATTGCACCGTAAACATGCAGCAATCCGGCGGATTCCCCGGTCTTCATACAGTTCGGATGGCCGCTCATGTCATAAGCGTCCGTAATCTGAATATCCCGCTTCGGCGCTTTCATGACCGGCGCCTTTTCGGCCAGATTGATCAGGTTTCTTTCAACGACTTCAATGACAACCGCGCTCGCTCCGATGCGGTCGACAAAGCTCATGCGGTACGGAAAAGCCCGCTCAAAATCGGCTTTTTCAAAGCTCTCCGCGAAATAACGCCACATCGTGTTGCCGAAGGAGTCACGGAACATCAGAAGACTTCCCTCTCCGCTTCCGGCAATCGTTTCAATGACAAGCGCTTCGTCGTAAACCGTGTCGCCCTTGACGACGAAGGACCACTCGAGGTTCGGATAAACCTGCGGATCATCGTCCGCGGCACCGGGATACAGCATGTTCACCAGATCGGCGTCCCAGTCACGCCGCTCCGTATAAGTAATCCCTTGGAAAATGTCATGCTCCGACGAAAGCTTTGCGACAATCGTCCGGTAGGCAAGCATCGCGCCCTCATATGTCCAGTGCGAATCTCTCGGCTGGTACAAAACCCGGCCGTCATTCATGAATGCCGCCTTCAGGTCGGCATACGGAACGTTATAACGGGCAAGCGAACGCTCGAGCCTTGTAAGGTTCGAATCCTCGGAAAGCCGCACATACCGCCCCGGCATATTATCGGCATACAGCGTATTCTTGTTCGGCGCAACCGTGAACACGAAATCCGCACCCTGCGCGTTACAGTATTCCTGAAGAAGCTTCATGCTGTAAGCGACATTGTCGACATTTCTCTTCGAGAGCGTCGCGATATGACAGTAATCGTCAAGCGTCTTCTCATAGAAGAGCCACCCGTTCTTCCCGAGGATGACCGTAGGCTCCGCGGACTCACCGAAAGCATATTCCTTAAGCGCGGTCTGGGCGGAAACCAGGTAGGAACGGAAGCCCAGATGGTCCGAGAACCAGTCATCAAACTGCGTAAAGAATGCCGTATTCGGAGTGCCGTCTTCCGAAAGCTTCGGAAAAGCGGCAAGCTCGCGTTTCTCCTGCTCCGACGTGTCATTTTTCATGAACCAGAGCGTTGCGAACGGGGTAACGCAGACAACCATATATACAATTATGAAAATGATTTTCTTCTTCATAAACTCCCCGAATCAGAAGCGGAAATAAATAAACGGATTGTAGCTGTCGGAGGCAATCGCCATCAGGGCAAGCACCAAAACGGCAATGGAAAATGCCATGGCGACGGGCTCGTGCATGTATTTGCCGCACCTGCTTGCGGCGAATTTTGCGGAAAGGATCTTCCACACAGGGGTCGAAGCAACGATTCCCAGGATCATCATGACAAGAAAATACGGCGACAGCATCGAGACGGCCTTCACATATCCGAAACCGTTCGAAGCGCCGAAGCCGAACATGCTCTTAATCATATGCCAAGCCTGCGACATATCGTCCGCACGGAAGATGACAAATCCGACGGTCACCGCAAGCAAGGTATAAATATGGTTCAGCACCTTGATCCCCCAGTGAATCGGAATCCAGCGCTTTTCCTCAAACATTTCAAGGACGCCGTGGTAGAGGCCCCAGATCAGGAACGTCCAGTTGGCGCCGTGCCAGAAGCCCGTACAGAAAAACACAACAAACTTGTTCCAGATTGTACGTGCTTTGCCCTTCCGGTTGCCGCCGAGCGGGATGTAGAGATAATCGCGGAACCACGAGGAAAGGGAAATGTGCCAGCGTCTCCAGAACTCGGTAATGCTTCCCGAAATATACGGATAATTGAAGTTCTCACGGAAATGGAAGCCGAACATGAGGCCGAGGCCGATTGCCATGTCGGAATAACCGGAAAAGTCGAAATAAATCTGCAGGACATAGGCAATCGCGCCGACCCACGCCGCGAGCAGACCGATATACGATTTCGGAAGCGCGAAGACGGCATCGGCAAGGACTGCCATCGCGTTGGCAATTAATACCTTTTTTCCGAGGCCGACGCTGAAGCGGATGATTCCGCTGTACACGCCGTCCACAGTGACCTTTCGGTCCGTGATTTCCGTCGCGATGTCATGGTATTTGACAATGGGTCCGGCAATCAGCTGCGGGAAGAAGGAAATATAGAGAAGAAGCCGAAAGAAGCTCTTCTGCTTTTCCGTATGACCGCGATACACATCTACGACGTAGGAAAGCGCCTGGAACGTGTAAAAGGATATGCCGATCGGAAGCGCAAGCTTCGGAACCGGAACCGAGAGGCTGCCCGGCAGAATCCTATTAAGCGTGACGGCGAAGAAGCCTGCATACTTAAAAACCAAAAGCATTCCGATGTTCAGAATAACAGCAAGGGAAAGCACCGCTTTCGGGTGCTTTCCCGTTACAAACAGTCCGAACAGATAGTTGGCCAGCGCGGATATCAGAAGGAGCGTCACGTAAATCGGCTCTCCGAATGCATAAAACAATATGCTCGCGATGACCAATATCCCGTTTCTCAGCGCCCCGTTCGGTAAAACGGTGTGCAAAAGAAACACAATCGGAAAGAAAATGCACAAAAATACGACGGAACTGAAAACCATGTTATCTCCTGTTACGGAAGCGTATAACCGTAGTAATAATTATCCGTATAACCGGATTTGCCCTTCTGCGGGCCGATTGTGGACTTTGTATACCAGTGCTTGAAATTCTTCAGGTTGGCATCCGTAACAAGGAAGACAGACGCGTCAAATCTCATCGCATCAATATGAAGCCATTGTCCGTTCTGCCATACGACAGTCCAATGGTGAACGGCGTAGGAATGGCCGCCGCCCTTCACGACTCTGGCATCATATCCGGCCGCCTTCAAAACAAGCGTCATCAAAGCGGCATAATGCCAACAGGCTCCGTTTCCGCGGTTCAGGGCTTCAATGGCAAGCGTTCTCGAGCCCTTGTCGGCAGAGGAATAGTAGGAATATACCGGAATCTTTCTGCGTACCCAGTTATACAGGGCACGGATATCCTTGCTTCCGACCTCAACCTCGACGATATACTTTAGATACTCGTCAAGCGTTGCTTCCGTAATCTGCCCGAATTTCACCGTGGCAACACCGTTTGCGTCCATCTTGTAAGGCTTGCCGCTGACGGTCATCTCGGTATTCACGGCCACTCTTCCGTCGCTGTAAACGTAACGGAGCTTGCCGCCTGCCTTTTGGAGTCCTTCCTTCGTAATCAGGTATCCCGCATCCGAGAAAGCATACAGGACATTGCTGATCCGGACAACACCGACTGCCATCGTACCGTCCTGATAGGAGTAGAATTTTCCGCCGTCGGTATGCCAGCCGGCCTCCAAAAAGCCGCCTTCGCGGGAAAGGTAATAATGCTTTCCGTTGATAACCGTATTCCCGACATTCATGACACCGTCCGTGCCGAGATAATACTTCTTTCCTTCGTAATTCTTCCAGCCGGTCTCGGCGCTTCCGTCTTCAAGGTACCATGCCGGAAGACCGTTCACCGTCTGCATTCCGCCGGTCGGAATGCCGTCTTTATTCAGGTAATAGTATTCTTCTTCGATTTTGGTCACGCCGGTTTGCAGATAGCCGCGAACATAATACTGATGTCCGATTTCGGTATCCACGAATCCGTCGTAGTAAACGCCGTCTTCCCTAAACAGGTAGGTGACGCCTTCGATCTCACGCTCGCCTGTATATAATTCTCCGGAAGCGGCAAAGCAGTACCGGTTGTCATCAATCGTCTGCCATCCGGTCAGCATGATGCCTTCCGTGTCGTAATAGTATTTGCTCTCGCCGCGCGTGATCCAGCCGCGTGCCAGATGGTAATCTTCTTCGAAGTAGTATTCCCTGCCGTCCAGCGTGTGAATTCCGGTATACAAACCGGTCACGCCGCCGTAGTACCGCCCGCTTTCGTCTTCAATCCAGCCGAAGCAGTACTGGTTCTCCTTGAAATACCATGCCGAGTTGTCAACCTCGTTAACACCGTTTAAAGCAGCGCCGTCTTCCGCGAAGTAATAATCCTTTCCGTCCACCTTCGTTCTTCCGAACGAAAGAACACCGTTCTCGGATGCATAATAACAATGCTCGTCATCGCGGATGAAGCCGGTCTTAAGATAGCCGTTCCAGTCGAAGAGATAACTCTCTTCGTCAATCGGAACGATGCCGGTCACCATCGTATAGTCAGAGGGCTTAAAATAACGGAGTCCCTCGTCAAACTCAACCCATCCCGCAATCAGCCTGCCGTCTTCTGCGCAGAAATACTTCGAAGTTCCGACAGCCCGCACGCCGGGCTCGGCAAATCCGTGAGAATTCCGGAAATATGCCACGCCGTTCTCGGTATAGAAGCCCCGGCGCAATACGCCGTCTTCTTCTGAAAAATAGTACGCTTCCCCGTTGATTTCCGCGACACCCTTTTTGATGCCGTCCTTCGTGGAATAATAAATCTTTCCGTCTGCCTCGGCGGGACCTTCGAGCAAAAAGCCCTTCCCGTCAAACAGATAAACCACGCCGTCAATCAGCTGAAGGCCGGTAACCCGCTCTCCGTTGCTCACGAAATAGGTGCCTGCGGAACCGCGGTGCCATCCTTCGGACATCGTGATGTAATGGCGCAGGAAGAACCCCGCAAGCAGAGCACCGATGATAAACAAAGAGACAATAATGGTTCTCATTCTGCGGCGCTTTTCCTGTCGAAGCCCCGTAAGAAACTCTTCCTCGGCCTCTTCCTCGATATCATCGAAGATTTCCGGAAGATCTTCTTCGGCTTCAAGCTTCGCTATGACTTCCGCGTCAGCGCTGCCGGGAATTTCATCCAAAAAATCCGCACGAAGCACCGCGTCCGTTTCCGAAACGGAAACGGGCTCACCGGTAACCTGTGCGAATTCTTCGCCCTCTTCGATTTTATTCAATTCGTCACTCATGAATGCTCCGTCAAATCTTGTAGTTGGCAAATATGTATTCCTTCACGCAGGGGAACTGTAAAGGATCCTTCGACAGTTCGAAATGCCACCATTCCTGTTTGGCCACAAGCGGAACCAGGCCGGTGTTCGTGGTCATGATGGAATAAAGTGTATTGGCCTCCCTGGTGTTATAGGTCATATCGCAACGATAGTCCAGGGTATGCATCTTCGTCTGCATCTCCACCTCTTTGCCGAGTTCCTCGACAGAAGTGAATTTACGCATCGTGAGGTCTAAGGCAATGCCCTTATTATGATTGGAGTTGTTGGCAATGAAATAAGCTTCCGTGTAATTCTTGTCAAGGAATCCGTTGGCAAGCGTACGCTTTTTCTTGTCCTTCTCGATCTCTTCCTTGAAGTACTTGTTGTCCGTCATCGCGGCATAAACCTTCTTCGAGGTGGAGTTCGGACGATAAGACTCGTAAATCAGAAGCGCGTATCCTTTGCCAAGGGCATTCCGCTGTGCCGTAAGAAGCGCCAGAGCAACATCCAGAACGGCCGGCATCTGTTCCCTCGGGCCGTAGTTCGGAAGCACTTTTCCGGTTACGTCCTTAATCTGGTTGAAACCGGAAACGGTAAGCGATTCCTTGCCGTTTTTGGCCTTCAGCGGATTATAACGGGTCTTGTCCTCGCTCTTTAAGTCCACCTTCTTGCCGTTACCGCCGCAGGTAAACAGCGAACTGTACGCATTGGTACGGTTATAATGAACGGAATACGGATTGGAATCCGGATAAATCATGGCGAGGTCGACGAACAGGGCGTTTCCGAGAACCCAGCCTTCCTTCTGCTCGTTGTTCACGGTTGCATTCACATAAATGCTGAACCGGTTTCCGTCCTTCTCGCAGATGTAATTGCCGTCTGCATCCTTAACAATCGTCATGGCCGTTCCGCCGGGAAGCTTAAGCAGTTCCTCGGAGAGATCGACGTCCGAGCAAAGCGGTGTCTCAAACTGCGCCCAGCAATGCACGCCGAGGCAGCCCTGCTCTGCGGTGTAGGTAACGGATTTGGTTTCCGTGCCGACCTTTACGAAGGCATTCACGCAATAAAACGGATCCGCGTATCCGGTCCCGCCGGGCGTGAACTCCGTAACCTCCGAACGAAGCGTTGCAAAGCCGTCCTTATAAGCGGCAACAACAGCTTCGTAAATCTCGCCTTTTCGAAGGCCACCGACAACGATTTCCGGCTTCTCAAGCGGGAACTCGTGCCACTCCGTCTCGCCCTTCGGGCGGTACTGAAATACATAGGTCGCATTTTCCCTTGTTAAGGGCCAGGAAAATGTGATGTTATACGATGTCTTCTTCTCGGCCTTAATGACCGGAATCACAGCTTCCGCGGAGACCACGGCCTCCTCGGAATACGGTCCGAACTGCCCTGTCGGGCTCACGGAACGGATCCGGACATGATAGGTAAAGCCGGAATTAATCGGAATCTGACAGGACGTCTCCTTCGAGTCGGCCTGCTGCCACTCTCCGGCTTCACTGCGGTAGTCGATTTCGTAGCTGCCGACGCCCTTTACTTTCTCGTAATGAACCGAAAGAACCTCACTGGAAGCAATGATATGCTCAATGTTCGGAATGCCGTTCGGATCCCAGGGCTCCGTCGTCGGCGTGTTGAAAACTGTTTTCTTCGTCTTGTCGGCATCGCTGACCGGCTTTTCGCCGAAAATCTTCGAAACCTTGTGCACCAAAAGCGCAATCAGAACAGATGTGATCACGAGCGCAATCGACCCGTAAATCAGCGAACGTATCAGTTTCTTTCTTTTGCGTTCCCGAACGCTCATTTTCTCACCCCTTATCCGGGATTACGAAATCCCTAGTGAAAACTCGAATCCGACAGCACCATTTCGGTAACCTTGCCTTTTGCAAGGTAGAATGTCAGGTGCCTTACGCCGTCCTGGTAAATCATGCCGGTCAGCGTATGGGAATACGGTTCCCCGTACGTGCTCAGCAGTTCTTCCTCCGTGCTGCCGATTCCGATCTTCTTCGACGTAACCGCTCCGCCTCCCGTAAAGTCGGCGCTGTAGACGATCTGCTTTCCGTCCTTGGTTACGGTGTCTACATGAAAGTCCTTGTAGTAGTAGTTGATGTCATTGCCCGCTTCCAGACAGGCCACGCCTTCGAGCTTGTCGATGATTTCACCGGGAAGATTCTCCTTTCCCGTGTAATCCATGCCGGTCCGAATCTCCACTCCCGCAACAATGATCATGCAGTCCTCTGCGGAAAATGTGCCGAGCGCCTCAGGCGTTACCGACGGCTTTACATCCCCGGTAGGCACGGGTGTCGGCGTCGGCGTAGGGGACGGTGTCGGCGTCGGCGTGGGAGTCGGCGTTGCCGGGGGAGCGTCCGTATCCACATAGGGGATGCTGTCTCCGTCGCCTTTTCCGAGACCGATGACAACAGGCCGGGCGCCGTTCTTCGTGTCCGGCTTGGAAGAACCGCACGAAGTAAGCAAAAGCGCAACCAAAAGCAACAACAATGCCTTAATTTGCTTACCTTTCACGAAATGCGTTCCTCCTGACATCAGATAATTCTAAACCAACCTACACTATAACATATTTTCCTGAAAATATCAAGTTTTCGGCTTATTTCCGTCAATGCCTTTGCAGGAAAGCTGAATCCTTTTTCTGACGATATCCACCGAAAGAACCCTCACGGATATCACATCGCCGACCTTCGCCACGTCAAGCGGATGTTTGACATAACGGTCCGACAGTTCGCTGATGTGGACAAGGCCGTCCTGATGCACGCCGATGTCCACAAAAACGCCGAAATCCATGATATTTCTCACGGTTCCCGAAAGGATCATTCCGGGCTTTAAATCCTCAAGACTCATGACATCGCTTCGAAGCACGGGCTTCGGGGCATCCTCTCTCGGATCGCGCCCGGGCTTCTCGAGTTCCGATATGATGTCGGACAGCGTCATTTCGCCGATGCCGAGCGTCTGCGACAGTTTCTTAAGGTCTCCGGCCTTCTTCCGAAGCCCTGCGGCGCCTGATCTCCTAACCTCTTCTTCGCTGTATCCGAGTGTTGCAAGAAGTTTCTCCGCAGCCTCATAGCTTTCCGGATGCACGCCGGTATTGTCGAGGAAATTGTCTCCGCCGCGGATTCGCAGAAAGCCCGCGCACTGCTCAAACGCCTTCGGTCCGAGCTTCGGAACCTTTAAAAGCTGGCGGCGGTTTTTGAACCTTCCGTTTGCTTCCCGGTAAGCGACAATGCCCGTGGCAATCGGCTTGCTGATGCCCGCAATATACGAAAGAAGCGGCGCGGAAGCCGTGTTCAAATCAACGCCGACGCGGTTCACGCAGTCCTCCACAACGCCCGAAAGGCTCTCCTCGAGCTTCTTCTGGTTCATGTCATGCTGATACTGCCCGACGCCGATGGATTTCGGCTCGATTTTGACAAGCTCGGCGAGCGGATCCTGCAGTCTTCTTGCGATGGATGCCGCGCTTCTCTGGCCGACATCGAAATTCGGAAATTCCTCCGAAGCGAGCTTGCTTGCCGAATAAACGGAAGCGCCTGCCTCGTTCACGATCACGTAATGCAACTGCTCCGGCATCTCCTTAAACAGTTCCGCAATGACCTGCTCCGATTCGCGCGAAGCCGTTCCGTTTCCGAGCGAAATCACGCTTACGCCGTATTTGCGGATGATTTCCTTTAAGGTCTTCTTGGCTTCCTCCACGCGGTTTTGCGGTGCGGTCGGATAGATGACGACCGTATGGCGCACCTTCCCGGTCGGGTCGACTACCGCCAGCTTGCAGCCGGTACGAAACGCCGGGTCCCAGCCGAGAACGGTTCTTCCGGCAAGCGGAGGCTGCATCAGAAGCTGCTCGAGGTTCTTGCCGAACACGCGGATGGCGCTCTCCTCGGCCTTCTCGGTAAGCGCATTCCGGATCTCGCGCTCAATCGAAGGCGCAATGAGCCTGTGATAGGCGTCCTCGCAGGCCTTTTTAAGGTATTCCGCCGTTGCCGCCTCGGGACAGCTTACGGTCTTCTTTTCAAGATAGCGGAGGATATCCTCCTCGGGTGCCTCTGTCTTAACGCTCAGCACCTTTTCCTTCTCGCCCCGGTTAATCGCCAGAATCCGGTGTCCCGGAAGCGACGTGATCGGCGATGAGAAATTCTTATACATGTCATAAACGGTCGTTTCGTCACTCTTGCCTGACGAGATCAGCATTCCCTTTTCCGTCGTCAGTTTGCGGATGTAGGCGCGAATCTCCGCCGTATCGCTCAATTCCTCCGCCACGATGTCCATGGCGCCCTGAAGCGCCTCTTCTGCTGTCGCAACGCCCTTCTCCTCATTGACAAATGCCATGGCGTCCTTTACGGGATCGCTGCTTTCCTCTTTCCTGAGAATCTCTGCAAGCTCGCCGAGCCCTTTGGCTCTTGCCTCGCCGGCGCGCGTCTTTCTCTTCGGGCGGTAAGGACGGTACAGATCTTCCACCTGCACAAGCGTTTCCGCAGCGAGTATGCTCTTTTTAAGCTCCTCCGTCAGGAGTCCCTGCTCCTCAATTGAAGAAAGCACCTGTTCCTTCTTCTCATCGAGATTTCGAAGATACCCCAGGCGCTCGTAAAGATTACGTAACTGTTCGTCCGTAAGGCCGCCGGTGGCTTCCTTACGGTATCTGGCGATAAACGGCACGGTATTGCCCTCATCCAGAAGGCGGACGGCAGCTTCTGCCTGTCCCCGGCCGATATTCAGTTCTTTGGCAAGTCTTTCCGCAGTCATCATTTCTCCCCTTTAAAACATCCGCGGCATCCCGCACACCCGGGCATGCTCTCAAAATCCGGAAATTCCGGTCTTACAATCGTGCAAACGGCCTGTGCGGCCATGCCTTCCATCGTTCCGGTGAACCCGAGTCCCTCCTCGGTCGTGGCCTTCACGTTGACGGCCTCCGGCTCAATGCCGAGGTCCTCCGCGATATTGGCCTTCATCGTGTCGATATACGGCATCAGCTTCGGCTTCTGGGCGATAATCGTCGCATCCACGTTGCCGACGACGAAACAGCGCTCCGCAATCAGCTCGCGAACCTTTCTAAGAAGCATTCTGCTGTCCGCTCCGAGATACGCTCCGTCCGTATCCGGAAAATGCCTTCCGATGTCCCCGAGCCCCGCAGCCCCGAGAATCGCGTCCATTACGGCATGCAGTAACACATCCGCATCGGAATGCCCCAAAAGTCCTTTCTCAAACGGGATTTCCACGCCCCCGAGAATCAGCTTCCGACCCTCTGTCAGGCGGTGCACGTCATACCCCGTTCCGATTCGCAAAGAACCGTAATCCATAACTCACGTCACCTCATTCAAAGAAGCGCTGCATCTGCTGCTTCTTGCTTTCCGTAATGATTGTCTCGTAAATGCGGGAAATGACATCCTCATATTCTGTCCCCGCCAGCTGACGGATTCTTCGTCTTAACAGGTCCTCTCGCATCTGGTCGTAGATCGGGAGCCCCTGCTTTTTCTTGGCTTCCGCCATCTCGTTGGTCGTGAAGACCCGGCGCACCAGAAGATCGACGATTTTGCTGTCGAGTTTCTCGATTTCCAGCCTGCATTCTTCTATCGTTTTCATAGCATCCTCCGTCATTTTTGAGGCTCCGGCCTCAGTCTTTTTTATTTTACAAAAGGACTCTGCTCTTGTCAATGTGTTGCTTTTTTCTTCGGAAAATGGTACATTATCCGTAGTATAGAAAGGTGGGTTCGAAACGTATGAAACCGCAAACAAAAAAACTGCTTCGAACAATCGCGACTGTCCTGTTAGTAGTCGCATTTATCTTCATTTATTGGAAATTCTTCAACACACAGAATACGGACGGGCCGGAACCGACCGATTACATAGCATCTCCGACCCCGACCGATACAATAGAGCCTGTACAGAAACCGACGCCGACAGTGACGGAAGCGCCGACGCCGACGGAAGCGGTCGACCCGGACCAGACGCCGTCACCGACCTTATTGCCCGGAAAGCCTACCCCCACGCCGACCGTAAGGCCGACGGCAACTCCGAAGCCCACGGCCACACCGAAGCCCACGGCCACACCGAAGCCGACCGAGGCGCCGGCAATCGACAAGAACGGCTCGTATTATTCGAAGGATGAGGTTGCCCTTTACATCCACACGTACGGCAAGCTGCCCGGCAACTACATCACGAAGGCGGAAGCCGAAGCGCTCGGCTGGACCGGCGGTTCCGTGGAGAGGTATAAAAAAGGCGCCGCCATCGGCGGAACCTACTTCGGCAACTATGAAAAGAAGCTTCCCGCAAAGCAGGGACGCAAGTACTACGAATGCGACATCGATACCAAAGGAAAGAATTCCCGCGGTGCAAAGCGCATCATCTATTCCAATGACGGACTGATTTATTATACCGATGACCATTACGAAACGTTTACGCTTCTGTACGGGGAGGAATGAGTGACATGAAGACAATCGTCATTGACGGCGCTTATATGACGGAGCGCGGCACAAGCTATGCATACCTTGCGAAACGGTTGGATTTTCCTTCGTATTTCGGCAAGAATCTCGACGCGCTTTATGATCTGTTAACGGAGCCGTGCGAGCCGCGCACGCTGGTGATCTACAATAAAAAGAAGCTTCTCTTAAACCTCGGAAACTACGGGCAACGCATGTTAGATACGATTCAGGATGCCGTCCGCGTGAACGGAAACCTCTTCTATACCGAGGACAGCATATAAAACAAAAAGCCTCTTCTGCCGGTCGGCAAAAGAGGCTTTATTTTGATAGCGAAGGGGGGATTCGAACCCTCGACACTACGGGTATGAACCGTATGCTCTAGCCAACTGAGCTACTTCGCCACAGATACGGATAAACCGTACTTTTGCATTATATTCAGAATCGTCCCCTTTGTCAAGAAGAAAATACGCAAAACACACGCCGTTTACAGCTCGAACGAAAGCGGGAGCAGCTCCTTAAGCAGATACTCTTTGTACGTACCGCTTTCGGTTCCCAAAAGGACCGTGAACTTCTCCGGATTACCGAACTCCGCCATCACCTGACGGCAGCTTCCGCACGGCGGACAGATGCTTTCCGCCTTCTCTTCCTTCGGCGCACCGACAACGGCAATTGCCGTAAAATCGCGAAATCCCGCCGAAACGGCACTGAAAATCGCCGAACGTTCCGCGCAGTTCGTCAGCCCGTAAGATGCGTTCTCTATGTTGCAGCCGCGGAAGATCGTGCCGTCCTTGCAAAGAACCGCCGCGCCTACGGCAAAGCCCGAATACGGACAGTAGCTGTTCTTTCTTGCTTCATTTGCTTCCGCGATCAGTTTCTTTTTCGCTCTCTCATTCATCGTTCCGTCCCGACCTCCCATTTGGTTCCGTCCGTGGAAAATACGACCGTTCCCCGTTCATCGGTTCTGAAAACCTGCACGGAGAACGCCCGAAGCACGTTAAGCGCATCCGCCTCCGCCGGTTCCTCCTTCGAACAGGTTATGACGGCATACTGCGGCGCAACCTCTTTGATGAACTTCTTCGTCGTTGCGTCCTTCTTTCCGTGATGCCCGATTTTGATAACCTCGGCCTTAAGCGCATATCCGTCTTCGCGCATCTCCTTCTCGGTCCGGGTCAGGGCATCGCCCATCAAAAGCGCCGTTCTCCCCTTATACTCCAACCGGAACACAATCGAAGAATCGTTGTCGTCGCCTTTTTCAAGCGCCTTCTTTCCGGGCGCCAGAACCGTAAGCTTCGCGCCGCCCAGACTGTATTCCGTAAGAAGCTTTGCATACTCCCACGGGGTATTCGTGTCATTTACCGCTTTCGTCATGCTGACATATTCGGGAGAATTCTCCTTCTTCGGAGAGAGAATAATCTTCCCGACGGAAAAGCTTCGAAGCACTTCCGCCATGCCGCCGACATGGTCTTTGTCTCCGTGCGTCACGACGGCATAGTTGAGGCTTGTCACGCCGTGGCTTTTCAGATAATCCGTGACGACGCTTCCGTGCTCCGAAAGTCCGGCGTCAATCAGCATGGTCTCCCCGTCGCAGACAAGCAGGATGGCGTCCGCTTTTCCGATGTCCAAAACGTGGATTTCGAGCCCTTCCTTAACGGGAACATTGTTCTCCGGCGTCGGGGAAGGCTTCTTCTTATTATCGCAGCCGCAAAGCAGCACAAAGGCCGCAAGCAGCAACAGCATCATTCTTTTCATGCAGTCTCCCTGTCACACAATTCGGCTTACTTTAAGAAGCCGCTTACGATCTGCTGCTCAGCTTCCTCTTCGGTCAGTCCGAGCGTCATCAGCTTGATGATCTGCTCTCCGGCAATCTTGCCGATGGCCGCCTCGTGAATCAGTGAAGCGTCGAGATGGTTTGCGGAAAGCGCAGGCGTTGCGAGAACTTTTCCGGAATCCATCAGGATGGCATCGCACTCGGTGTGACCGGTGCAGCGGTTGTTTCCGTTAATGACCGAAATGAATTCCTGCCTGGACTCACCCTTCGCAACCGATCTCGAAACGACATCCGCGCCGGAGCCTTCTCCGTTCAGGTCTACGGTGAAATCGGTCTTTGCAAACTGCGTTCCGTGCGTCATAATCTTCTCGCGGATGACAAGATTGGCATCTGCCGCAAGATCCGCCTTCGTCACGCGAACCGTCGAGTCGACACCCTTAATCTGCACGGTGTCCATCTCCAGACGGCCGCCCTCCTCGATATGCACGATCGTCTGCGGATTCAGAACACGCGAGCCGCGTCCGTCACCCTCTCCGTAGTGCTTCTCCACATACTTTACGCGGGAATTCTTTCCGACGAAAAATGTGTGGATTCCGTCGTGCTGGGAGTCCTGATCACCGGAATTGTGAATGCCGCATCCGGCAATGATTGTCACATCACAGTCCTCTCCGATGTAAAAGTCGTTATAAACGACTTCCTTCAGCCCGGTCTGGCTGAGCACGACCGGAATGTGCACGCTTTCGTTTTTGGTACCGGGCTTAATGATGATATCAATGCCCGGCTTATCCGTTTTCGTAACAATATCGATATGCTCCGTCGTATTGCGTCCGGCGCCCTCTCCGTTTACACGGAAGTTGTAAGCGCCTGCGGGAACCCCGTGAAGATCCGCAATCTGCATGAGCAGTTCTTTCTGTATCGCATCCATCTTAATAAATCCATCCTTTATTCTTTATGGTACTGACAGTCCATGGAACGGTCGAGAAGCTTCGGAAGCATCTTCGCGCTGGCATCCTCATTCAATATGCCTCCGTCCGCAATGACAACGATCCGGTCGGCAATGTTCAGGATTCTTTCCTGATGGGAAATGATGATGATTGTCCCCTTCTGCTCCTTGTGAATCCGCTCGAAAATCCGGATCAGGTTGCCGAAGCTCCACAAATCGATTCCCGCCTCCGGCTCGTCGAAGATCGAAAGCTCGGTGTTTCTTGCAAGAAGCGTCGCAATCTCGATACGCTTGATCTCGCCGCCCGAAAGGCTGGCATTTACCTCACGGTTGATATAGTCTCTCGCACACAGTCCGACTGCCGACAGATACTCGCAGGCCGTCGTCGTGGAGATCTTCTCCCCTGCCGCAAGCTGAATCAGGTCTCTTACGGTAATGCCCTTAAAACGGACCGGCTGCTGAAAGGCAAATCCGATGCCGGCCTTCGCTCTTTCGGTGATGCTCATGTCCGTGATGTCCTTCCCGTTATACAGGATCCGTCCCCCGGTAGGCTTTTCAATGCCTGCAATCAGTCTTGCAAGCGTGGACTTTCCTCCGCCGTTCGGTCCCGTCAGCACGACAAAACGGTTGTCGGGAATCGTCAGGCTGATGTTCTTTATGATTTCTTTTGTTCCGGCAGACTCATCGTCCACGCGGAAACTGACATTTTGTAATTCTAACATGTATGACTCCTATCCGGGTACCCCGATGATATTACGGCGTTATTATAGCATAACGGACTTAGAATATCCATAGTCATTCTGTCGCATTTGTTTACGTTCCGCCCGATTTGACAAGGCGGTAAGAAACATATATAATACAGTTTATTACTTTACAAGGAGTGTGATGGTTTATTTTAGACCCTGACGCGCGATGGATTATCCCGGTAATCCTGATTCTGCTTCTTCTTTCCGCTTTCTTTTCCTCTGCGGAAACAGCTTTAACCTCCGTCAACAGAATGCGCATGCGTTCTCTTGCGGATTCCGGAAAGAAGGCCGCCAAGCTTGTTCTTCGCCTCGAAGCGCAGAACACAAAAATGCTTTCTGCCATTCTGATCGGCAACAATGTTGTTAATCTCTCTGCTTCCGCACTGACTGCGAAATTCGCGGACATTCAGTTCGGGGACAGGTTTCTTTCGGTTGCGACCGGCATCCTGACTTTCATTGTAATCATATTCGGCGAGATTATCCCGAAAACCGTTGCTTCGTACCATGCCGACGGCATGGCTATGTTTTATGCGCCTTTGGTTTACGGCTTCATGACTCTGATGACACCGTTCATCTGGCTTGTGAACGGAATCTCCCGTTTCTTTATGTTCGTGATGCGGATTAAGCCCCGCAAAGCCGCCGTCATTACCGAGGATGAGCTTCTCACGGCTGTGGATGTCAGCCACGAGGAGGGCGTCATCGAAAGCGACGAGCGGGAAATGATAGCCAACGTGGTGGACTTCGGCGATTCCCTCGCCAAGGACGTCATGGTTCCCCGTATCGATGTGGACTTTTTGAACGTGAAAGCCGGCTACGACGAAGTGGCCGAAGCCTTCCGTGCCAATAACTACTCCCGCCTGCCCGTCTACCGCGGCACCAGAGACAACGTGGTCGGCATTCTCTTTTTGAAGGATTTCTTCCGCTATGACGGCGAGAAAAAGGCCTTCTCCGTGCCTGACATCATGAGAAAGCCTTTCTTTACATTTGCCTTTAAGAAAACATCCGACCTTCTGGCCGAATTAAGACGGGAATCCGTTACGATTGCCGTGGTTCTCGATGAGTACGGCGCGACGGCCGGCATCATCACGCTTGAAGATCTTTTGGAGGAAATCGTCGGCGAAATCCGTGACGAATACGACGCTGACGAGGAGGACGAAATCCGTAAGATTTCCGATACCGAGTATCTCGTACACGGAAATGCCCGCCTCGACGACATCAACGAAGAGCTCGGGCTGTCCTTACAGTCCGATGACTACGATTCGATTGCCGGCCATCTGATTCACCTTTTAGAGCATCTGCCGAAGACCGGTGAACGGATCACCGAGGACAACATCACCTACATTGCCGAGACGGTTGCCAAAAACCGTGTCGTCAGGGTTCGCATCCTGCTTCCCGAAAAGACCGAGCCGGAGTCATTAAGTTAAGCCCTGACGTTGGCTGCAATCGCCAGAACAGCGCCCGCGCCGCCGATGAAGAGCGCCAGCTCCGTGCCGACGAGGAATAATAAGAGCCATACGGAAAATGCCATGATGCCGAGCGCATCCTCCGCGGTTTCACGATTGCTTCTGATCCAGTTCAATACTTGTTTCATATCCTGCCTCCCGTTTGGTTTCTGAGGCAAGAATAAACTATGAGCTGTCCTATAAAAAGGACAGCTCATTTCTTTTTCGCTTCTAAAATTGCTGTTTTGAAAACTTCTATTTCCGAACCTTGACCAGGTAGGTCGAATAAGGCTTCTTGTTGGTCGGTCCGATCGTCTTGACCGGATATCCGAGCGACAGCAGAAGGTCAATGTTCGGCTGGCTCTCGCGGTAATAATATCCGCCGATGTACTTAATCGTCGAGCTTGTGTTCGAACGGTCCGCGCTTACCTGATCGTAACCGTAATACCGTTCGCACTCGCCGATGTAGATATAATCCACGTTGTATTTTTCAAGGATTGCCTTGATCTCATCAGCATTATCCGACGTGTAAACCGTCTCAACATCGCGGATGCGCTCGTCAACCTCTTCCGGACATTTTTCAATCTGTCCGTTGCAGCGCCACAGCCATTCATGCGTCTTCCAGCCGACTACGGTCGGGTTTCCGGTAAATACGGACATGCGGTTGTAATAGGTGTAGCTCAGTCCGGCACGCTCGAGAATGACAGGGTGTCCCTCGATGTTTTCGTTGATGAACTCCACCATCTCGGCGTCGTCGGAGTTCTGATTCTTCATGAAGGCCGACGCGTCAAGTCCGCGGTATCTTCCGGGCATCCAGTCGCGGTAGCACTGGTTCATATAGGCGTTGCACGCGAAGATGCACAAAACGCCGGCAAAGGCAAATGCCTTCTGGAATACCGACTTCGGCATGAACAGCAGTCTGCCGATGATGTAGGCCATGCTAATCCCGAACATGATGAAGGCCTGATAGGAAAGCTTGAACATCGTGTTGGCGCGCTCGTAATCGCCGCCGTATATGTCTCTGACAAATATCACCTCGGGGATGAAAACCAGTCCTGCCGCACAGAGTGCAATGGTCAGCACGAACAGATCGGAAACGGTCAGTGCGGAAAGGAATGCCGGTCTTCTGATCTTGTCCTTCGGAATCCTCTTCTTGAACTCTTCCGCCTTCTCATGAATAAGCACAATCAAAAAGACGATCAGGCAGATGAACGGAAGTCCCCATACAACAAGGAATTCCTTGAAGAGCGTATGCTTCATCGTGATGCCGATGCCCATCGACATGCTCTTGAACTGCAGCGAGAACGGCAGGCTTACCACGAATCCGATGACGATGAATACCACTGCCTCAATGCCGGTCAGCGCCCAGGTGATATACCTCTTATAACCGTGGATGATGAGGTTCGAGAACAGGATGATGGCTCCGGATACCACGAAATAAATCGGGAAATCCCAATAGTTCGTCATGTGGAACAGGCCGATCAAAAACGAACAGGTGAATACGGCCGGATGCAGTGCCTCCTGCCAGGGGAAAACAAGCTTTTCAACAAGCGGCTGTGTCTCCTCTCCGAGGCTTCCGGTTTCCCGGATCTTATCCATCTTATCCTTTCTCGAAAGAAGCCAGGAGAACAGCACGGCAAGGACCGTCATGACAAGTATGGTATTTACCACGTGCGCGTGCAGATCGCCGAGCACATAGGAATAAGACGGGAACTCGTGGATGGTCTTGTCGCCGCGCTCGTAATAGTAACCGATGTAACGGGTCGGGTTGGAGAACCAGTAGGAATACTCTTCCTCTCCGCGCAGACGCTGAAGCCACGGAAGAACGTGCTTGTAAATCGGATAGTGCATCGTCGAAGAAAGCGAAACCGCAATGCCTGCAAGCATGCCGCCGAAGGCCGGGCGGTAATAAGGCTCGCCCTTCTCTTCGATGATTTCCCCGAGTCTTGCGGCGCGGGCTTTGGCGGCGCTCGTCAGTCTCTCCGAAGAACGGTCCGTGAGTCTTACGCGAAGCAGGTTCGATACGATGGAATAAGGCATGCTGAAGCCGAAAGCGGCAAGCATTGCCATGCTGATGTTATAGCCGTGCGTAACCGGCACGTCGGTCAGCTTGCAGATAAAGGTCGCAAGATACTGCCCGTAGTAATAGTAATTGATTCCTTTCCCCGAGAACCACATGTCAACCGGCGCCATATAGTCGGATTTGTTCATCGTCATCATGAAGCCGTAGTCCATGAAACGCTCGGTTCCGAAAGCATCCGGGTTTTTGCCTCTTAAGTAACACCAGATTACGAAGAAGCAGAAAAAGATGACCTCCGACGTCAGCATCGAAACGAGTCTGTCCGTTGTATAGAAGTCCGCAAGACGGAACTTCCTGTCCTTTTTCATCTTAAAGAAATAGAACAATACGCAGCCTGCGACAAGCACCAGAAGCGACAGAACGAAGCTTGCGGTTCTTGAGAACTTCACAAGCTTTAAGGAGCTTAAGTACCACATGACGAAGCTGCATGCCGCGATGCCGAGTGCCTTGGCGAACACCCATCCTCCGTCATGGAATTTCGGAAACAGCACAATGCAAAGCGGCTGCATGATTACACCGAGCAGAATCAGGCATAACCACCAGGTCAGAACATAGGTGAAATCCACTGTTCCCATAAAGCGCATGCCGAAATACAGGAACCCTAAGAAGAAGCCGAACGGAATGACGGCTTTCTCAATTCCCTTAAAAGGTCTATTATCGGAATTCATAGCTTTACTTCTCTCCTTCCTCATCTTCTATCCACGCACCGGCAGCAATTCTTGTGTCGAAAATCTGCGTTTCCCCGTTGTTGAATACGAGACCGAATGTATTGATGATGTTCTGTTCATTGATGATGCTCTGTCCTTCGACCTGAAGCTCTTCACGGGCACGGATATCGTCGTCAAGGACAATGAACCGGATTCCGTGCTTTTTCACAAGCTCGCGGAGTTCCTCAGGCGTCTGCGCCGTATACATGGCGTAAACGGAAGGCTCGCGCTCCGTCGTCTGGTATCCGGCAGACCAGGCGTAATACGGCCAACCGAAGTATAACATCGCACCGCCCAGCACATAATCGTTCAAAGAGTACCAGTCTGTCAGCCAGATGTCCTTTGAATCCGAATGTTCCATTACGAAGCGGCATATGTCGGAATTCTCGCTGATGCGGCTCGTATAACCGGCAAACGACGCATTTTTCTTAACGACCGTTGTGAAATCATACAGTCCGGTGATGGTCAGACAGAACACCAGAACACAGCACAGCGCCTTCGCATAAGCCCCTCTGTACTCCCACAGCCTGCATACAAGCGCGGCAACCGGGATGTCAAGAAGCATGACTCCGATCATGACATATTTATGGTTTACGGCAATATCCGGCGTCAGCGAAAGGGTAAATGCCACAACAATCGGCGCCGTGAACGCAAGCGTCAGGAACCGTTCCGTCCCCTTAATGAACATTAGCGAAACAAGCACGGCAATCGGCAGAACCCCGAGAAGCGCGCCGAGATATTTGATGACCGAAGACAGTGTCTGCTGCTCGGCCAGGAAACCGAACTGATACTTCGGTTTGATTGCATTTCCGTTGATGAAGAATTTGGCGGAAAGCGAGGCAAGCACAACCGTAATCGCCGCAGTCAAAGCAAACGACAGACGGTTGTCCGAGGCAAATGCCATCACAAAAAGCACCGCAAGGCACCCGATGACGCATGCACCGTTGAAGAAGCTGGTGAGTCCGAGAAGCAAACCGCATGCAATGATTGCGGGCGTTCCGGCTTTATACCACCCTTCCCTTTTAAACAGCGAAGCCCTCGTGCAGTATTCCGCATTCTCCCCGGGAAGAAGCTCTTCGTCCGGATTCTCCTGCAGGAACTGATAAAGCCTTGCCTTTGCCTCCGCGGCGGAACGGCCGGTTCCGTCAAACAGAAACTGCGTGAAATAAATCAAAAGAAACAGTATGACACAGAGGCCGAGTGCCAGATGGCGCTGGTTACAGTATACATTCAGATTCCACAGTCCCCAGTCCTCATGCTGCGTCGTGCCGATGAACGTGAAGTTGTATAAAAGCCCTTTTAAAAGGCCGGTTTTCTTCGGGATGCTTCCGGCAAAATCAAAGAACGCGCGGGAGCTTCTGAACGAGAACAGAATCGTCGTAATCACGCCGACCGCTCTCTTCCCGGAAAGCTTCACGGCGTAAAAATATAAGAGCGAATAAACAAAGAGCAGGCAAACGATACTCGGGATGTTAAATGCCAGATCAAGGCGCATACCGAGATAGTTCAGGTTGCCGACAAGGAACTGGAAAAGGAAATGATATTTGATATCTTCCCCTGCAAAATGGGAGTACTGCGTCGGGAAGTTGTTGCCGACGGCGAACGAACGGATCATTCCGATATGCGGCGAGAAATCGCTTTGCACAGTCCAGCCCACATAGTAATTTCCGTTGATGTAGAAGAAGGTCCAGAACATCAGAAACGTGCAGAACGCCGTGATGCAGGCAAAGAGTGTTACCTCCCCCGTAGTCAGGCCGGCGAACAGCTTTTTAAACCCTTTAGGTCCGTCCTCCCCGGGATTCCCGTCTTCTTTTCTTTTTAAAAAGGCGTTCGAAAGCAGAAGGCTTGCAATAAACGCAATAAGCGGCATGACAATCATATTGGCCGGATAAAGCGGATGTCTGCGATCCCTAAAGAGATATCCGAGAAGATATGTCAGCCAGGTAGTCGGAATCGTGCCGAACAGAAACCATGCCGGAAGACACACAAAAGCGGGCGAAAGATGAATCTCTTTCCCCCTGTAGGTAAGTCTTCCGAAATGCATCAGATTCGGGAAGCAGGAAAATGTGATTCCCGCGCCCAGTGCGACGCATAAAATGATGTAAATCAGTCCGAGCATGCCATTCTTCCTCTTACGTCATTCAAAGTTCAGTATACCACAAGCGAATCCCGTTCTGCAACCAGAAGATGGAATCTCTCCTCGGCCTCGGCATCGGAAAGAAGCGCCGTATCTTCCTTTGCGGCACTTAGCATATCCGCATCCCGGATGATATCCGCAACCGCAAAATCCATGTCGCCGCTTTGGCGGATTCCGAAGAAATCGCCCGGGCCGCGAAGCCTGAGGTCTTCCTCCGCGATGGCAAAACCGTTCTTCGCCTTTAAAAGCACCGAAAGCCTCTCCTTCGTCTCCTCGCTTTCGTTGCCCTGCATCAGGATGCAATACGACTGCTTCGCGCCGCGGCCGACACGGCCTCTTAACTGATGCAGCGCGGAAAGGCCGAACCTTTCTGCATTCTCGACCATAATGACCGTTGCATTCGGCACATTGATGCCGACCTCGACTACGGTCGTGCTGACAAGCACCGAAATCTTCCCCTCAGCAAAATCGGAAAGCACTTCGTTTTTATCCTTGCCGTTCATCTGTCCGTGAAGCGTTCCGACCGTGATTTCGCCGCCGAACTCCTCCCGAAGCTTACGGGCATAATCCGTCACATTTTCCCCTTCCGAATCTTCGCTTTCCTCAATCAGCGGGCAGATGACGTACGTCTGCTCGCCTTTCCCGGCGTGCTCTCTTATGAAGCGGTACGCCGTCGGGCGGTAGGACCGGTCGACCACGCAGGTCTTGACGGGAAGGCGTTCCGCCGGCTGCTCGTCAAGAAGGGAAATGTCCATATCTCCGTAAAGCATCATCGCAAGCGTTCGCGGAATCGGCGTTGCGCTCATGATGAGCAGGTGCGGCATCTCGCCCTTTCTCATCAGCATTTCGCGCTGCTTCACGCCGAAGCGGTGCTGCTCGTCCACAATGACAAGCCCGAGCTTCGGAAACTCCACGCTGTCCTGAAACAGCGCATGCGTTCCGATGACAATCGGGTATTCTCCGCTTCGGATTCCTTCCTCCATGCGCCTGCGCTCTGTCTTCGACTGGGAGCCGACCAGCAGCGCGACGCCGATATGAAACGGCTCAAGCATCTTTGTGAAAAATGCGAAGTGCTGCCTTGCAAGTACCTCGGTAGGCGCCATCAGGCAGCCGGAAAAGCCCTCTTCCGCACACATCGAAAGAGCGAGAAGGGCAATGACTGTCTTGCCGGAGCCGACGTCGCCCTGCAAAAGGCGCTGCATCGGATACGGTCCGCAAAGATCCTTCGTAATCTCGGCAAGAACGCGTTTCTGCGCGGCGGTCAGTTCATACGGAAGCGACTGAAGGATGCCGTCCGCACACGTATGCTTTTCCATCAAAAAGCTGTTGGGCTCTCGAAGAATCCCGGCCTTCAAGTGCCGCATCGATAACAAAAACCGCGTGAATTCGTCATAAGAAAGCCGCTTTACAGCCTCTTTGGTAACCGCCTCGTCCTCGGGGCAGTGAATGGCCCGGTAGGCGTCTTCAAGCTTCATGAATCCGCGCTTCTTACGGATTGCCTGCGGCATCGAATCGGGTACTTCCGTTACCGAAAGCGCCTCGGAAACCGCCTTTGCGATGGCGTTGTGCGAAAGACCCGCCGTAAGCGAGTAAACAGGGCGCAACGACCGCATTCTCGTGCGGTACGCTTCCTCCGTGTAAATCTCCGGCTGCACCATCGAGACGCTGCGGCCTTTTTTTGAAATCTTCCCGCGGAACAGAAGCTTTCTGCCGAGCGGAAGCTGCTTTAAAACGAACGGGCTGTTAAACCAGCGAAGGTCCATCTCCCCGGAGATGTCACGAATCCTCGCTACGACCATGCGTCTTTGGTTCACGGCAACGGGCTTGGCCGCTGCCGTCAGAACGCCCTCCACGGTCCGTACGGTTCCGTCCTCGGTCTGTGACACGAGCACCGGCTTATCATACCGCTCATAGCCCCGCGGAAAATGGCACAAAAGATCCCCGACCGTACGAATGCCAAGCTTTTCGTACAGCGCGGCGGACTTTTGCCCGATTCCCTTCACTTTGATTACAGAGTCCGATAGCTTCATGTCATCCTCAAAATAAAAGGGGCTGAATGCCTTCAGCCCCTGTATCCGTCACTCTACGGAAAGCAGATAATAGTACACCGGCTGTCCGCCGAAATGAACTTCTACATCCAGATCCGGATGCTGTTCTCCGATTGTATCCGCAATTGCCTGCGCATCCTCCTCAGTCGCGTCGGCGCCGAAATAGATGCTTACCAGACCGGAATCTTCATCCACAAGTTCGTCTGCAAGCTTTACGGTAACCTCCGCGATATCCTGTCCGACTGTCTGAATGCCCTTGTCGGAGATTCCCATGATGTCGCCCTCACGGATTTCCTTTCCTTCAAAGCTTGTATCTCTTACGGCATAGGTAACTTCGCCGCTCTTTACATAACCGAGCGCTTCGGTCATCATGGCTTCATTCTCTTCCGCACTCTTGTCGGCAAGAAAGCTGACCATCGCACTGATGCCCTGCGGTGCCGTCTTCGACGGAATCACAAAAATCTTCTTGTCCTCCACAAGGCTCTTGGCCTGCGTAGCGGCAAGAATGACGTTGCCGTTGTTCGGAAGAATGAAGATGTTCTCGGCATTGACTTTCTCAATGGCCGTCAGCATGTCTTCGGTGCTGGGGTTCATGGTCTGTCCGCCTTCGATGACATAATCGACACCGAGACCGCGGAAGATCTCATTCATGCCCTCGCCGACCGAAACGGCGATGAATCCCATTTCCTTGGCGGGTTCTGCGGGTTTGGCAGGCTCTGCCTTCGCGGCAGCTGCCTCTTCGCTCTGAATCACGCGTTCGTTATGCTCTTCCCGCATATTGTCAATCTTCATGCGGGACAGTTGTCCGTATGTCAGTGCTTTCTGGATGGCAAGACCGGGATCGTTCGTGTGAACATGAACCTTCACGACGTCGTCATCCGCAACACATACAATCGAATCACCGATGGAGGAAAGGTAGGTCTTGAAATCCGTTTCTTCCTTCTGCGTGAAATCCTTCTCGAGTAAAATGATGAACTCGGTACAGTAACCGAACCGGATATCCGCCGTGGAGATATCGTTGGAACCTGCGCCGCCCTTCTTCTCGGCAGGCTTTGCGCCGCCGCTTACCAAAGCGTCAAGATCCACTTCTTCGCCGCGAAGACCCTTTCTGGCACCGATCATGACTGCCAAAAGGCCGGTACCGCCGGAGTCCACAACGCCGGCTTCCTTCAAAACGGGAAGCAGCTCGGGCGTATTGTCGAGAGCCTGCTGCATCCGTTCGATGACCTTATCCAGGAAATCCTCAACATCGTCCGTATAATCCGCAATTTCGGCCGCAGCTTCGGCTCCGGCTCTTGCAACAGTCAGAATGGTTCCTTCCTTCGGCTTCATGACTGCCTTATAAGCCGTATCGACTGCCTTGTCGAAGGCTTCCGCCGCAAGCGGAACCGTCAGCTTGTCATAGCCGTTCACGCCCTTGCAAAAACCACGGAACAGCTGGGACAGGATTACGCCGGAGTTTCCTCTCGCGCCCTTTAAGGAGCCCGAGGAAATTGCCTTTGCAAGCGTCTGCATCGAAAGCTCCGTGACCTGTCCGATTTCCTTTACTGCGGACAGAATCGTAAGCGTCATATTGGTTCCGGTATCCCCGTCGGGAACAGGGAATACGTTCAGTTCGTTGATGACTTCCTTTTGTACTTCCAGATTCTTCGCTCCCGCGAGGAACATCCTCTTCAAAAGGGAAGCATCGATCGAGTTCACTGCCACTTCTACTTATCCTCCTTCCGGCCGCAGAGCGGGCCGGCGCAATTCATTAATCGATAACGCGGACGCCGTCCACGTGAATATTCAGCTTCTCAACATTCAACCCGGAGAAATCCTCCACGCGGTACTTCACATTCTCGTAAAGATTGGAGCATACCGCCATAATGCTGACACCGTAAGAAACGATAATATGCAAATCGATGGTGATGCGGTTCTCATTGACACGAACCTTGACGCCGTGATTCAGAGAATCCTTCCGAAGGAGTTTCGAAAGGCCGTCCTTCATGCTGACAGCTGCCATTCCCACAACGCCGAAACACTCGGTGGCAGCGGAACCTGCGTATTTTGCGATAACGTCAAGATCAACATAAACGTCGCCGTTCACGGTTGCTATTGTTCCGTCCATAAATTGCCTCCTCGTAAACCGTATTTAAAGCGGTTCCGTCCCCCAAAGAACGGGACACCTCCGCTATGAAATCATAGCCGCTTTCCATTTTACCATTAAACGGCAAAAAAAGAAACACATTTTTCAAAAAATGTGTCATTTTCCGAACAATATGCAGAATAACGTTCCACGCACAAACAATAAAAAGGGCACTCCCAATCGGGAATGCCCTCAGTCATTTATGCTCTTTCCACTTTACCGGAACGGAGGCAGGAAGTACAAACGTGCATCTTCTGCGTTCCGCCGTTCACCTTAACGCGAACAGTCTTAACATTGGATTTCCACATTTTGTTAGCTCTTCCGGAAACCTGACTACGCGTAATACTGATCTGTCTGCCGAAAAGTGCGCCCTTATCACAAATCTCACATTTTGCCATAATACAAGCACCTCCTTCACTTGTGAATTGGTTGCAATAACCCGAACATTCACATAATAACAGAAACAGGTTTCAAATGCAAGAACTTTTTTAAGAGATTTTCAGGACCGTGAAAAAGCCTATTTTTCTTCCTTCAGCAGCTCCTGGGCAGCCTCATCGACCTTGCTGTCGTCGATGTTCAGATCCTGATCCTTCTTCTTGAACATGGCGCGGACGCGGTTCAGCACTTCGGGGGCCATATCCACGATTCTCGTAAGCGTGTCGTTGTCCTTTACGGTAATCAGACGGGTGTTGCCGTCCTTGATGACCAAAATGGCAAACGGAGACATCTTTCCGCCGAGCCCGCCTGCTACACGGTCGCGAAGCGTCTTGCTCTTGCTGTCGTCGTCTCTCTTTGCGTCCTTATTGAAGGCTCCGGCCGCAACACCGAAGGTAACGTCAACCAGAGGCAGAAGCACGGTGCCGTCCTCCATGGTAATTGCCTGTCCGACCACGCTCTTCGTGGTGACAAAGCCTTCCATTCCTTTCAAAAGTCCCTGTACAGTCTCGTTTACATTTGCCATACCTCTTCCTCCCTTTTATGCTGCATTTTCAAATAATTGTTTTGCTTCGTCCGGTGTTGCGACGATGGTTTCCTTGACTTTCTGTGCTTCGTCTATAACCTTGCGGATGTTTTTGTCGCGGTACACCCGCAGTGCGCGGATCAGAATGCCCCAGAGTCTGATGCGGCCCTTCATGTACCCGTGTCCGCCGACCTTAAGCTCTCCCTCGAAATCCGGGTACAGCTGCAGCTTATCCGCAATCTGTACGTATACCGGCGAAATCAGGGCACATATGCCGCCCGTCAGGGACGGGTCCTTAAGGCCGAAGGAAAGCTCCCCGGAATATTTCTTCGGCGCGATGTGAAGCAAAAGCCATTTGACATTCACCCACGCGGTCTTCAGGGCTCTCTTTGTGGATTTCTTGCGGATGTATTTGGCAAGAAGTCCTTTCTTCCGTTTCAAAAGCTCAAACAGTGCTTTCACGGAATCGAGAAGCGAAGAAGCTCTCGCTTTCAGCTGATCGATTTTATCTTTAATCCGTTTCCGGATTCCGGGCTTCTTTTCTTCCTCGGATTCGCTCTCCTCCGCGGCCTGCTCTTCGGAAGTCTCCGTCCCGGTCTCCTCCGAAGCTTCTCCCTGCTCTTCGGAAAATGTGACCGTTTCTTCGGAAGTCTCCTGCGAAGCGCTTTCGGCTGCCGCCTCGGGCTTTGCTTCCGTTTCGGGTTTAGCGGTGTCCTTGGCATCCTCCTTCGCTTCTTCGGAAGTTTCCGAGGCGTTGCTTTCTTCTTCGCCGCCTCCGAACGACCCCCTCTTAAACGGGATGCCGAATATTCTCAATGTATACCGGATGTCCTTCGGGGATAATATGTCGATTTTAAACGATACAATCCGTAAAAGCCATCGGACGTAAGCTTTTCCGTTTAATGCCTTCTCCTGCAGGTCTCCGGAAATATCCGCCTCGTAGCGGAACGGGACGAACAAAAGGGCGGCCAGAATCAGCAAAACCAACCCGAGAATGCAAAGCAGCACGATTCCGATGATTTTCAATACCAGAATAACGATATGCATTCGTTCCTCCCTTCCGTGTTCCGATTACCGGCACACGATTACTGCAAATAATAAGACTTGGCGTCAAATCCTCCGGTCTTTTCGTAAACCTCTCCGATCATCTGCTCCACCAAAGCCAGCGCATTCTTCCGACCCTCGCAGATACCGACAACCGTGATATCGTGATCCTTAGCCTCAAGGCGAAGGGCAAATGCCGGAATCACCTCGAGAATTCCTCCGTCCGTCGTCGGAAGGATTACGCAAAACAGCGTCCGGTCGGAAGTCTTCCGCTTGTTAACCGCAGCGGTCAGTTTCTTTCGGTTCTCCTCCTGATCGGCGGGAATAATCAGGTTCTTATTGATGACAATCATAAAAGACCTCCTCAAAAGATCATTCCTGTTCTGCTCCCTCAAGCATTCTGCGGAACATTTCCACGGCGCCGCGCTTCTCCCACTCGGCGCTGCAGTTCTTCAGGGAGTGCAGCACGTAATTCATGACCTCCGTATGGGAATTGAAGAATACCGGCAGTTCCTTCAGCACTGCTGCCATGACAGCGCGGTTATATGTCTTGGAGCGCCCCTTAAGGCTCTCCTCAAGAAGCGTAATCACCTCATCGGTCTCGCGGTTCAAAACCGCTTCGTCGACCATTACCGTCTCCTGTTCCGAAAGCGGCGCAAAGGACGATGTGGACATCAGCCGTTTGGCAAGAAGAACGGTCTTTCCTTCTTCGCGGTTCTTGAATTCGGGATCGTTCTCGCAATAGGCGTCAATCTTTGCCTCATCTTTAAGGACACGCTCCGAAAGCGGCTCAAGCTTGCCTTCCATATAGGCAAATGCCGGGCCGAGGCTTCCTTCTGCGAGCGCTTCATTGCGTCCTGCAAGAAGGGCAAATCCGAAATCGGCCACCGCACCCGTGGCGGGAAGCATATATCCTTTAGTCTCGGCATCTTCATAACCGGCATCCAAAAGGACAACCGTATAAAACGCATTGATGCAGTCCTGAAGTCCGGACAGATAATCCGTCGAAGTCTTCAGGGAATCGGCGGCGTCCGAAACGCAGTCTTCCCACTCGTTGCATTCGTCCTCGGTCAGATCGTCAAACGACACTTCGCTGAGGCGCTCCGTAAGCCGGCGGTATTCCGAAAAAGCCCTGTCGTCCGACTGCTTCAGAAGAGCCGCAGCGGAAACAATGCGGTACCGGAACCCCGAAAGCGCTTCGGTATCGGAATTTCCGTAGATGGAAAATGCCCCGCGGACCAGATCGAAGAAGCGGGATTTCGTAAGGCGGACCGGCAGCTGTGAAAGCATGATCTGAATTCTCAGATTGGTCTCCGCCGAGTCTTCCGAACGGAATACGGCGCGAAGAATCTCCTTTGCCTCTTCCTCGTTATCAAAAGGCTTATCATAGGCGCGGAACGAATACTCCGCACGGTTAAACAGATATTCGTAAATCATCAGGGCGTCGCTGAAAACCTGCACCTGCTCGGCGCGCTCCGTCACATGCTCACGAAGCTTCGGCAGAGCCTTAAGAATGCGCTCTCTCGCATTCTCACCGGCTTCCGCGTAATCCCTGATATGACCAAGCAGCTGCCCGTAGCAGTCATCGGTATCCTTATCAAGCAGGTTACCGTCCATGCCGTATCTGCCGTCCCGGACTCCTTCCGTCAGATCATACAGATGTGCCGTCAGGTTCATCCAGGCAAGGGAATCATAGGCTTTTTGTAACTGCCCTATGGCATTTTTCTCAGTCTTCATTCTTTTCTTCCTTTTCACTGTCGGATTTCGGCTCTCTGACTACATGCACATGCGTATAGAGGTGATCCATACAGTATTCGTAATTGCCCTCGCATTTGGAGCAGAAGCGGAATTCCAGCTCGGGGTCGTCAAGCTCCGTTCTTCCGCACACCACGCAACGGTGCCTCGTCAGAACCGTCTTGCCCTGATGCGTTCCCTCAACGCGGGCTTCCCGCTCGCCGCGCTTCACCGCGCCTGCATATTCAACCCGCCGTTTTAAGCGCGCCGGGTTCGGCAGGCTCCGATAGCTCTTCGTATTGAAGAAGAACAGAATGAAGTTCAGCATCGCGACGACAAATGCCACGCCCATGCAGATTCCGGTATACGTGTCAACCGACAGCGTCGCAACAATACCGAACACCTCCATCACGGCCAGCGCGATGCCGAGGTATTTCACCTTAATCGGCAGAACAAAGAACAGCAGAACGCTGATTTCCTGAAACTCCGTCGCAAACGCAAGGAAAAGTGACAGATTGATGTACTCAAGGGAAATCATGTACGAATATCCGTGCCCGAAATACAGATAGTGTCCGATATAGAGACACACCACCGCAAGGATATTGAAGAAGATTCCCGAGAAAAAGTACACATTAAACCGGAAGCTGCCCCAGAGTCTCTCGAGCATCGTTCCGATGAAATAATACAAATAGAGGGTAATGATGGTAACAATGATGTACCATGCATCCTGCTGTCCCCGCTCAACGGGTTGAATCACAAACGTGAAGAATCTCCAGACCTGCCCCTGCAGGACTTTGTCAATATCAAGCATCAGCCAGTTTTTATAGAAATCCGGGCTGACAAAGCTGATGATCCAGCCGACGATGTACATGATCGTGACATACTTCATCAGGTTTTTGATGGCGTATTTGCCGAATTTCTTTTCAAGCCGGTAAATCATCCGTTACTCTCCCCTGTCCGAAATCCCATGCCGAAGGGCAAAAAAGATTCCGAAAGATATTCTATTATATTATAAGGATTTTTCATAGCAATGTCAAACATTATGTGGTATATTATGAAAGAAGAAAGAACAAAATATACGGGGGAAACACCAGCCATGGCATTTGACGGCATTACCCTTTCCGCCCTCGTTTCCGAATGGAAACAGGCTCTTACGGGCGGACGGATTCAAAAGATCAGCCAGCCCGAACCGGACGAGCTGATTTTGACCGTAAAGAACGAATCAACCTATTACCTGCAGCTTTCCTCGAGCGCCTCGCTGCCGCTTGCCTGCTTAAGAAACGAAGCAAAACCGGCTCCTCTTACGGCGCCTGCTTTCTGCATGCTTTTAAGAAAGCACCTCGGCGGTGCCAGAATCCTGCAGATCGAGCAGCCCGACCTCGAGCGCGTCGTCCGCTTTAAGCTTCAGCACCTGAATGAAATGGGGGATTTGTGCGAGAAGTATCTGATTGTCGAGCTGATGGGCAAATATTCGAATATCATCTTCACGAATGAAGAGTTCAAGATCATCGACAGCATCAAACGTGTCAATTCGTTTGTAAGCTCCGTCCGGGAAGTCCTTCCCGGAAAGCCCTGGTTCATTCCGAAAACCGACGGAAAGCACTCTCTTACCGCGGAATCCCCGGTAGAACTGTGCTCTCTTATTGCAAAGCATCCGGGACCCGTTTTCGCCGCCTTATACCAGATGATTACCGGCTTAAGCCCCGTCATCGCAAACGAGCTCTGCTACCGGGCCGGCATCAATCCCGAGCTGCCTGCCGCCGGGCTTTCCGAAGAGGACCGTAATACGCTTTCCGAGATTCTTTTCTGGTTGAAGAAGCAGATCGAGACGGAAACCTATACCCCGGTCATTTATAAAAAAGACGGCGTCCCCGTGGAATTTGCCCCGGTGCCGCTTCGCACGTTTTCGGATTATCCGGAATATGAAGTGACCGAAAAGTCCTCGATGAGCGAGGTCATCCTGAGCTATTATCAGGAGAAGGACGCCGTGACCAGAATGCGGGCGAAGTCGTCCGATCTTCGTAAGACCGTGCAAAATGCGATCGAACGTACCGCAAAGAAGCTCGATTTGCAGCGCAAACAGATGGCCGATACCGAAAAGAAGGACCGCTACCGCATCTACGGCGAGCTTCTGACGACCTACGGCTATTCCGCCGAGCCCGGAAGCAAATCGCTCACGTGCACGAACTACTACGACAATACGGAAATCACGATTCCGCTTGACCCGACGCTCAGTGCCCTGCAGAACGCCAAGAAGTATTTTGACCGTTATGCGAAGCTTCGCCGCACGGGGGAAGCCGTTGCAAAACTGCTTACGGAAGGCGAGGCCGAACTGGAGCATCTGACAAGCGTGCGGGAATCCCTCTCCTTTGCCAGGGACGAGGCCGACCTGAACCAAATCAAGACTGAGCTGACCGATACCGGATATCTGAAGTTTCACCGGGAGCCCGGCGCGAAAAAGGCTAAGATTCCGAAAAGCCGGCCGCTTCACTACATCACCGCCGACGGGTTTGAGTTTTATGTCGGAAAGAACAATTACCAGAACGACGAGGTCACATTTTCCATAGCCGGAAACAGCGACTGGTGGTTCCACGCAAAGGGCATTCCCGGCTCGCATGTCGTTTTGAAGACCGGCGGCCGTGAGGTGCCGGATGAACTGTTCGCCGTTGCGGGAAGCCTGGCCGCTTATTATTCGTCGGGCAGGGACGCCGGCGGCAAGATCGAAATCGACTACCTGCAGCGCAAGAATGTCAAAAAGCCGAACGGCGCCAAGCCCGGCTTCGTCGTGTATTACACCAACTACTCTCTTGTCGCGACGCCCGGAATCGACGAATCGCTTAAAGAAGTGAAAGACTGATTTAGGAGAACAACGATGATCAACGCGGATTTTCACACTCACAGTTCCTTCTCTACGGACAGTGAGGCATCACAGGAAAGCATGATCGAGCAGGCCATTGCGGTCGGGCTTAAGACTTACTGCTTTACCGACCACATGGACTACGTTTTTCCGGAGGATGAGGGATTTAACGCCTTCCTCTTCGACCCCGGCGAGTATTTCGCCAAGCTCACGGAGCTTCGCAAAAAATACCGCGGGCAGATTGATATCCGGATCGGCATTGAACTGGGACTTCGGGACGAGCCGGACATCCGGGACGAAGTGCAAAAGCTCTGCCGGAATCTGACAGACAACTATCCCTTCGATTTCGTCATCGGCTCCACCCACGTAATTGACCATTTCGATCCGTACAACCGGGACCGCTGGAACGGACGGAGCCCCGAAGACATCGTCCGGATGTATTTCGAGTCGGTTCTGTACAGCGTCTGCCATTACGACTGCTTCCACGTCTACGGACATCTCGACTACATTCTTCGGTATCTGCCGGAGGGTGTAACGATCGACATGACGAAGTTTGATTCTTTGATTGACCAAATTCTTACGGAACTGATTGCCCGGGGCAAGGGAATCGAAGTCAACACTTCAAGACTGGCTCGCGGCGGGGTGCTCAATCCGAGTCCGAAGATTCTTGCCCGCTACCGTGAACTCGGCGGCACACTTCTCACGATCGGCTCGGATGCGCACAAACCCTACCGGATTGCCGGCGCCTTTACTAAGGCCGAGGCCGTCCTGAAGGATCTCGGTTACAAGGAATACACAACCTTCCTAAGAGGCAAGCCGAGCTTTCGGAAACTCTAGAAACCAAACAACGGTCGAAAAGGAGCAATCCTCTTCGACCGTTTGCTTTTTAAAAGACCGACAGTTTGCGTTTCCTGCAACCTGTCGGTCTTTGTCTTTCCCTATCTCATAAGTTTTACGGTTTCTCAACCACGCCGATGAAAAGCGGGAGGCCGTCCTGCGACTGAACACAGAACAGGAACGGGAGGTCAAGCGTGAAGGTAACCTCCTTTTCCGCCGGCAAACCCTTTGCCCTGCCCTTCTCTCTCCATGTTTCCCTCCCCGGTTTATCTGCTGCAACGCAGTTTTTTAACGGTCTCCTTCAAAACGTCGACCGCATAGTTCGCCTCTTCTCTCACATTGTCCGCGGAAAATGTGAAACGCACCGTCCCGGACAGGTACGGCTCCTCCGTTCCGATTGCACGAAGCACCTCCGAAGGCTTGTTCTCTGCAGAAGTACAAGCCGAACCGCCCGATGCCGCAATGCCCGCAAGATCTAAGAACACAAGCACCGAAACGGCTTCCACGCCGCCGATGCTTACGCTCAACGAACCCGGCAGCCGGTTCGCGGCTGCTCCGTTAATTCTGACGTCCGGAATCTCCGAAAGGATGCGCCTCTCGGCATAATCGCGAAGTTCCCTGACCGATTCGTAATCCTGTCGGAGCGTCTCAGAAAGCGCCGTTGCCATGCCGACGATTCCCGGAACATTCTCCGTCCCGGCGCGCATGCGCTTCTCCTGCGGTCCGCCGTGAAGAAGCGGCTCCAGCTTTGTTCCGTTCTTCACATACAAAAACCCGACGCCCTTCGGCCCGCCGAATTTGTGTCCGCTTGCCGAAAGCATTGTAACCGGAAGGGTTTTCAGGTCAATCGGAAGCGTGCCGACCGCCTGCACGGCATCCGTGTGAAAGGCGATGCCCCGCTCCGCTGCGATGCGCCCGATTTTCTCAATCGGTTCCACCGTTCCGATCTCGTTGTTGGCCGTCTGAACCGTAATCAGGGCCGTGTCCGGACGGATGGCCGCGCGCACCGATTCCGGCGTGACCACACCTTCTTTTGTGACCGGAAGGACCGTAACCTCGTACCCGAAGCGTTTCATGAATTCACATGTTTTCAAAACAGCCGGGTGTTCAACAGCCGACGTAATGATATGCTTTCCCGCGCCCGGATTTCCGAACAGATATCCCTGAATGGCCCAGTTGTCCGCCTCGGTTCCTCCTGACGTGAACAGGATTTCGTTGGTCTCGCATCCGAGAAGTCCTGCCATCTCCGCCCTGGCCTGCTGCATCGCTTTTTTGGCCAAAAGGCCGGGGCCGTGAAGGCTCGAAGGGTTTCCGAACTGCTCCCGAAGAAAAGGGAGCATGGCAGCGAGGGCCTGCTCCTTTACTTTAGTCGTTGCGGCGTGATCGAAATAGATTGTCGGCCGATTACCGCTCATTTCCGCGCTCCTTCAAAACACCCGCAATCCAGCCTGTCATGCCGTGCGGAAGCCGTTCGTCCATCGGCGTTCCGTCATCAAACATCACATTTGCCTGCATTTCGTTCATCAGGCAGTGCTGCCCCATTTCGATGCCGGCGAAGATTGACGCAATCCCTCCGTCGCCGTTATAAACCCAATCAGGGACAAATGTGAAACTATTCTTCATAGCCGCTATTCTCGGAAGCTGCGGCGCAATCTGCGTTTCGTAGGGATTAAACTCGTCGCGTCTTCCGATGGCATAAAACAGCCAAATGCCGCACCGTTCGAATGCCCGCAGCCGCTCATCGGTCGATACGTCCGTTGTCCCGACCGGAATCAGCACGTCGTAAGACTCCGGATAAGCATCCGCAATCCGGAAGACAAATCTCGCGCCTGCGGAATTTCCGAAGAGAAAACGCAGCCCCGCATCGGCGCCCCGTGCTGTAAGCACGCTCTGAATCAGTTCGTGCGTCGGCTCGACATAATCCGTCGACCAGGTGCCCTGCGTGCGGCCTTCTTCGTTTCGGTATTCGTTCGCAACCGGAATCAGGATATACGCGCCGCCCATGCTCCTTTGGTAGGCATCCGAAGCATACAGCTCCGCGCCGGTATAATTGATGCAGATGTCCCCTTCAAGGGCATTGCTTGCCCCATGAAAGAAAATCAGCACCGGATATGTCTTTCCTTTCGGGAAACCGTGTTTCGTCGGATCGAAGAACCAATACTTCATCTTCGTTCCGTCGCCTGCGGTGTACCAATCCTTCTCAAATCTGTCAAAAAGCTTTCCGACCTGATAGGTCGGAGCGCAGGATATAAACCCGCCCTCGGGAATCTGATTCGCCCACGGCGGTGTCGGTCTGTCTGCCATATATTACCTCCCTGTTCCCCGATGGTGCATCCGGCTTCATGGTCGGCGCCCGGGAATTGCCCCGCATTTCCGTGCTGCCCTTCGGCCGAATTATATTACGTCGGAGATGCGTCTTTCGCTATTTGATGGAATAGAAGTGTATTTTCCCGTCCTGCTGGGTATAAAGCACCGAGCTTCCTGCCCACCCTGCGTGGGAGCCCTTTGCCACGCCTTTTCCAACCACCTTAAGATCGGAATCCACTACATCGTATGTCTTCCCGTCTTCGGAAACCAGGGCAAATCCATAGTAATTAAACGGAGAAGCATCCTTGTACATGGCTACTCTGTTGCCGTATGCATCCAAGTATCCGGCATAGGAACCGTCCTTGCCAAAGACAAGATCATACTTATAACCGATTGTGGCCTGAATATAACTGTTTTTATACTGACTCCCGTCAAACTTTCTGAGGCTGTCAAGCCCCGCTTCGTTATCCGCAACCGTCATCGTTTTCGTATCAATGACAAGAACGGCATCATACCCTCTCGTATATCCGGTTTTATTGATTCGGAGATAATGCCCCTCCGCATAGTTCCTGACATACAGTTTATCCTCAGGTACAAAACCTTCTGCTTCCACTTGCCCGATTATCTTGCCGAACTCGTCATAAAAGCTGAATACGACTGTATTATTCGGCTCGTAAACCATTGCCACAAGTACAATCGCGTTCCCCAAACTCGGAGGGTCCGCGATGCGGGTATAATAGGCAGTTGTATCCCCGTCCGGAATGATATCGACCGTAGCAACCTTTTTCCCGTCGTAATCGAAGAAATCGACGTCGTCTTTGTTATAGTATAAACACAAAACCGTATGCTCGAGGCAGGCAAATTGCCTGATCGTCGAATCGTCGTAAAAACGACTCAGATTCACCTCCGTGCAGGAAATCTTATCTCCTTCCGTCGCCCCGCACACCGCGCAGGTCTTCGGCTCGGTAAAGGTGGCCTTATTCCATGTGTGCCCGTTCGGCTCTCCCTCGGTTGTGCCGCAAAGCGTGCAGGTCTTCGGCTCCGTGCAGGTCGCTTCCTTAAAGACATGCTGAAGCGGGAATCCTTCGATCTTTCCGCACGTCTTACAATGCTTTGCCTCGCTGCAGGTGGCTTCCACCCAGTCATGCGAATGCCCGCATCCCGTGAGCATCCATGCAACTGCCAAAAGGCACATCGTCATAAACAGTTTCTTCATCGCATTCCCCTCTCATTTCAACCTTTTCATTCCCAATCAAGCTGCAGTACGATTTCTTCGTCATTCATCTCGCCGGTATCCCGAAAACCCGCCTTACGGTACATTCTGAGCGCATGCTCATTCGTTTCCTTTGTAGACAGGCGGATGTTGTTCGCGCCGTGCTCCTTAAAGTACCGGATGATTTCCGAAAGAGCCTCCCTTCCGTATCCCCGGCCCTGCAGGTTCTCGTCAATCATGAAGCGCCAAAGCCAATACCTGTCGTTCGGGTCCTCATATTCCTCATCAAATGCGAACATGGTAAATCCCACGAGCTTCCCGTCGGCATAAACCGCGAACGGACGGGCCACGTCTTCATTTTCCTTCGCCGCATTCATCGAGGCTTCGTTCGAATCGATATAGGGCATCTGCTCCTTAGAAACCTTTAAGGCAAATACCTGCTCACGGTTTTCATCCGTGATATCTCTTAACTCAATTCTCACGCCATTGCTCCCCCTTCTTTCGAAAATGCCTATTTGATTTATTATAGCATACTCCGTCTGTCCTGTCACGAAAAAACAGCCGTCCGACGAAAAATCGGACGGCTGTCAAATGCAACTGTATTACCGGAAATTATACCGGATAAGCCTTGTTTGCGGTGTCGGCCTTGGTTACGTCAACACCGGTCTGCTGTGCCTGACGGTACTTGAAGAAATCGGTCGCAACCTGCGGAAACAGAGCGTAGGAAAGAACATCCTCCTCCTGCTGAATCCACTGCTTGCACTCCTCACGGAACTTCGGAAGCTGGGGCTCAATCAGATCTGCAGGTCTGCAGGTAATCGGTGTAACATCGCCGATGCACTTCTTCTGAACCACGGGATTGAACGGCTTGATTGTCTGACCGAACTCACCGGAAAGGATCTTCTTACTTTCCTTCGTAACCATCTTGTAACGCTCACCCTGCAGAACGTTAAGAACTGCCTGGGTACCTACAATCTGGGAAGAAGGCGTAACCAACGGGGGCTCACCGAAGTCCTTACGAACTCTCGGAACTTCCTCGAGAACTGCCTCAAACTTATCCTCAGCGCCTGCTTCCTTAAGCTGGGAAACAAGGTTACTGAGCATACCGCCGGGAACCTGGTACATCAGCGTCTTGATGTTTACGCCGAGAACCTTCGGATTCAGAAGGCCGTTCTTCAGGCACTCTTCACGGTAAGGACGGAAGTACTCCGCGATTTCAGCGAGAAGGTTCTGGTCAAGGCCGGAATCATAAGGCGTTCCGCGGAACGTCTCAACCATAACTTCGGTAGCAGGCTGGCTGGTACCGAGAGCAAAAGGGCTCATCGCGCAGTCGATGATGTCGCAGCCTGCTTCTACGGCCTTCAAATAGGTCATGGAAGCAACACCGGACGTATAATGGGTATGCAGCTGAATCGGAAGGGAAGAACCTGCCTTCAGCGCAGTGACAAGCTCGGTTGCCTTGTAAGGAACCAGAAGGCCTGCCATATCCTTGATACAGATGGAATCCGCACCCATCTCCTCGATGGCCTTTGCGGTCTTCTCCCAATACTCAAGTGTATATGCGTCGCCGAGCGTATAGGAAAGAGCAATCTGTGCATGTCCGCCTTCCTTCTTGGTCGCCTTTACGGCGGTCTCAAGGTTGCGGAGGTCATTCAGGCAGTCGAAAATACGAATGATGTCAATACCGTTCGCAATGGACTTCTGAACAAAATACTCTACTACGTCGTCTGCATAGTGGTTGTACCCGAGGATGTTCTGTCCGCGGAACAGCATCTGCAGTTTGGAATTCTTAAATCCGGCACGAAGCTTGCGGAGTCTCTCCCACGGATCTTCCTTCAGGAAACGGAGGCAGGCGTCAAATGTGGCACCGCCCCAGCATTCTACGGAATGGTAGCCGACCTTGTCCATCTTCTCCACGATGGGAAGCATCAACTCGGTAGGCATTCTCGTGGCGATCAAAGACTGATGGGCGTCACGCAATATCGTTTCGGTAATCTTTACAGGCTTTGCTGTAATTTCTGCCATAATCAATACCTCTTTCTGCGCTGCTTCATGTAACCCGGTGCCCTGTTGCAGCGCCTACACGGTCACCGGACAGAAGTCAGCTTATACTCCGAATACGGCCATGAATACGCCGGCCGCAACTGCGGTTCCGATAACACCGGCAACGTTCGGTCCCATGGCATGCATGAGAAGGAAGTTGGTCGGATCGGCTTCGGCGCCCACCTTCTGGGATACGCGGGCCGCCATGGGAACTGCGGATACACCCGCGGATCCGATAAGCGGATTGATCTTGCCTCCGGAAAGCTTGCACATCAGCTTGCCGAACAGCACGCCGCCTGCAGTACCTACTGCAAATGCAATCAGGCCGAGGAAAACAATCTTGATGGTATCCCACTTCAGGAAAGCTTCCGCGCTCGTCGTAGCGCCTACGGAAGTACCGAGCATGATAACTACGATGTACATCATGGCGTTGCTTGCGGTTTCCTGCAGCTGACGGACAACTCCGGACTCACGGAACAGGTTACCGAGCATCAGGCAGCCGATCAACGGAGCGGTATCCGGCAGAAGCGCAACAACAACGATCGTAACGATGACAGGGAACAGAATCTTCTCCAGCTTACTTACAGGACGAAGCTGCTCCATTTTAATCTTCCGCTCCTGCTCCGTCGTGAAAAGCTTCATGATCGGAGGCTGGATGATCGGAACGAGTGACATATAAGAGTATGCGGCAACCGCAATGGCTCCCATATATGCCGTCTGACCGAGTTTACCGGCAAGGAAGATGGACGTAGGTCCGTCCGCGCCGCCGATGATGGAAATCGCGGCAGCAGCCTTGTCGCTGAACCCGAGAAAGATAGCGAAAAGATAGGCGAAGAAAATGCCAAGCTGGGCAGCAGCACCGAGAAGGAAGCTTCTCGGATTCGCAATCAACGGACCGAAATCGGTCATCGCGCCGACACCCATGAAAATCAGGCACGGAAGAATTGCCCATTCATCCAACTGGAAGAAGTAACGGAGAATTCCGCCCGCACGCTTACTCTGCTCGGTCTTCGTACAATCCTTAACATCGAAATTCGAAAGCTGTCCCTCATGCAAATCATACTTCAGAACAGTTTGCTCTTTACAATAAAACTCGTAGGTCACGGTCTCCATGAAATACTTCTCGTTAAAGTATTCGAGTACCGCTTCCTGGCTCGTTGCATCCACGTCTTTGGGAAGCGTCAGCGTCTCCCCGTTATACTTATATGCAACGGAAATGTCTTTCTTATCGTAAACTGCGCCTTCACCCTGATAGAACTCCACGATTCCGTCCGCAACGCTTACAATCTGTACATCGTCCTTGTAGAACGTATAAATCTTGTCTACAGGCTCCGCCATGATTGACGGGTACAGGTTTACAAGCAGCATTCCGAAGGAAATCGGAACCAGCAGGAGAGGCTCATAATCCTTGGCAATTGCCAGGTACAGGAAGAACAAGGCGACGCCGATCATCAGCAGGTTGCCCCAGGAAAGAGAGGCAAATGCAGTGGCATGCAACAGGTTCCCCAATGTATCCAAAATGTATTGCATTGTTTTACCTCCCGGTTAATTATCATCACTTTACGGCATCATAAAAGCCGTAAAGAAGCAGTCTTCTTCAAATTACGGATTAATTCAAAGAAACAAGCAATTCACCGGGCTCAAAGCTCTGGCCTACGCTTACGTTAACGCTGGCAACGGTACCGTCCTGAGGGGCCGTGATGTCATTTTCCATCTTCATTGCCTCGAATACGAGGAGAACGTCACCCTTCTTGACAGCCGCACCTGCGGAGGTATTAACCTTCAAAACCTTGCCGGGCATGGGAGCGGAAATCTTAACGCTTCCTGCTGCGCCGGCAGCAGCCTTGGGAGCGGCCTTGGGGGCAGCCTTGGGAGCAGCCTTTGCAGCAGCCGGAGCGCTTACGGCGCCGTCGGCTTCTTCAACAACTACATCATAAACATTACCATTTACCGTGATAGTATAATTCTTCATTGTATCCTCCTAATCAGGCGTTCTGCCATTTTGATTTATTGACTTTACGAATCGAGCGGACAACCAGGCTGTCCGGGGAAACCGCATTGCCCTGTGCCGCTTCATAAGCACAGATGGCAGCCGCGATAACTGCAACCAGCTCCGTATCATCGGTCTCAGCCGGTTCGGGTGCTGCCTGCTTAACAGGAGCGTTCTGCACGGGAGCCGTCTTTGCGGGACGATTTGCAAGCTTTAATAGGGCGATGATGCAGCTGATCAGCACAAGCATCAGAAATACGATGCCGATGCCGAGAGCGGTATTCAGTCCTGCGCGCTCCATCGTTTTTGCGGAAATGCAGAAATTAAGTAAATTCATAATCCCTACCTCCGATTAAACCGTGCCGTGCTTCTTATTCGGGCGAAGCTCCTTCTTGGTGCTGAGCATTTCAAACGCATAGATAATCTGTGCGCGCATCTCACTCGGATCGATGATGGCGTCAACATAGCCTCTCTTAGCAGCGTTCTCGGCGCTGTTGTAATCTCTGCTGTACTCGGCCGCCTTCTCGTTCAGAGCCTCTTCGGTATTCACTTCTCCGGCAAATACGATCTGCGCGGCAAGCTTAGCATCCATTGTTCCAATTTCGGCACCCGTAAGGGCAAATTCCATATCGGCGCCGAGGGACTTAGAGTTGAATGCTGCATAAGCCGTCCCGTAAGACTTACCGGTTACCACGTTAATCTTCGGAACCGTTGCGCCGGCAAATGCGAACGTCATCTTTGCTGCTTCCGTCGCAACTTCTTTCGCATCACATGCGCAGGCGCTGTATCCGGTAACATTGGAGAGCGTCAGAACCGGAATGCCGAATGCATCACAGTAGTTTACGAATGCGGTTGCCTTACGGCATCCTGCTGCGGTAAGAACAGCATTAAATTTAACTTTGTTCTTTCCGTCCTTAAGAGCGGTACGGTTTCCGATTGCGCCGACGGTGGCACCGTTCAGCTTAATGAAGCCGGTAACCATCTCCTTTGCGTAATCCGCTTTAATCTCAACAAACTCGCCGTTGTCGGAAAGGTTTGCAAGCGCGAGGACCGGATCGGCACACTCATCATCGGCAAATGCAATCTGACGGTTCAAATCGTCGGTGCACTCATCTACACACTCATCCTCGTTGTTTACGGGAAGAATGTTCACCATATCGCGGATCTTATTGAGAACCGCAACTTCGTCCTCACCCACATAATCAACAGCGCCGGAGGCAGCCATATAGGAAGCGGAAGCCGTATCAAGCTTTCCTTCGTTGTTGCCTGCGATAGCGTTCGGAGCCGTAACGAAAAGCTTGGCATCCTTCGACATGAGAACAAAGTCACTCATCTCGGCAAGAACAGCAAGACCGCCGCCACACTCACCGAACACCGCCGTAATCTGCGGAATGACACCGGAGGCCATCGCCTCGGCTTTGTAAAGACGTCCGAAACTTGCAAGCGCATCGGATGCTTCCTGAAGACGGATTCCCGCGCAGTCAATCAAACCGATAACGGGAGCGCCGGTCTTCATTGCAAGACGATAGAGATTGATAATCTTCTTCGCATGCATTTCGCCGATTGTTCCGGAAAGAGCAGAGGCATCCTGGCTGTATACATAAACCAGATTGTCATTGATCACGCCGTAGCCGGTAACAATGCCGTCACCCGGAGCGCTCATCTGCTGCATGTTAAAATCGGTATTCCGCTTCGTTACGAGCGCACCGATCTCAACAAAACTGTTGTCGTCAAGCAAGGTGTAGATACGATCCTTTGCCGACAATTTTGCTGTACCACTCATGTTCAGCCCTCCATTTATATATTCGTAAAGAGCCCTTCCTACCCGGAAAGACCCAACTTACACCAATTACCATTATACATATTACCCCCAAAAATGCAAATGGAAATATGCCGTTTTACCGTGTTTTACACAAAAAAATACCGAACTCATAAAGAGTTCGGTACAAAACCCGTTCAAAGCCGGGATAATGCTCAGTCAAACCTTTCCTCCGCCTGTTCCTCATCGGAGCCTTCCGCCTTCGGATACTCTGCTATAACACGGCGGACCGTGCCGTAAGGGAAGCCCTTACGAAGGAGCGAAGCGCATAGCTTTTCACGCTGTTTCTGCGTCAGTGCCGTCCCTTCGGCGACCTTCCGGTACGCAAGTCTGCGGACAGCAAACAGTTCCGGATCCTCATCCGGATCACAATCCTCTCCGCGAACCTCTGCGGCAAGCTTTCGGTCTTCAAGATAACGCGCCAGGGCGTCCTCATACAGTTCGTCTGAGATTCCCTTCTCCGCAAGCTTCTGACGAATCTCGCGAAGGCTCTTCTTCCCGCCGAAGGAATAGAGATAATTGTATGCATATCGGCTGTCGTTCAGGTAGGGATACTGCTTCACATAATCCATGATATGCGAAATGACCGATTCCCCGTACCCGGCTTCCGAAAGGCGGTCATGAAGCTCCTTCTCCGTCCGGTCGGCTACACCGAGCAGATCCAGTGCTTTGCGCTTTCCTGCGGGCAGAATGCAGTTAAGAAGAATCTCTTCGGTCTTCTCTTCTCCGATATCCGCCCCGTCCGTGACATTGAAAAACGCCATGTCACTGTTCTTCACTGGGCCGACCGTCTCGCCGTCCAAAAAGAGAATCGATTTTGTCTTGCCCTTCGGCAAAAGCCGCACTGTCGCCATATCTTATGCCCTCATAAAGTCCGACACCCCGTTTCCGGAGTGTCGCGGATTCGTATATAACCGGTTTTAGAAATCTTCGGGCTCTTCCTCGTCGTCGTTCAAAACGGCATGGTTTTCACCGACATGAAGCGCCTTTCTGACCTTCTCGGTAATCTCTTCGGTAACGTCGGGATTCTGCTTCAGATACTGCTTCGCATTTTCACGGCCTTGACCGATCTTCTCGCCTTCGTAAGCAAACCACGCACCGCTCTTCTGAATGATGTCGCAGCTTACGGCCAGATCAAGCACATCGCCTTCCTTGGAGATGCCTTCGCCGAACATGATGTCAAATTCGGCTTCCTTGAACGGAGGCGCAACTTTGTTCTTAACAACCTTGACACGGACATGGTTTCCGACAACCTCGCCGTTCTGCTTCAGGGATTCCACACGGCGTACGTCGAGACGGATGGACGCAAAGAATTTCAACGCACGTCCGCCGGTCGTCGTTTCGGGGTTTCCGAACATGACGCCGATCTTCTCACGAAGCTGGTTGATGAAGATCACGATACAATTATTCTTGCTGATAACCGGAGCAAGCTTACGAAGCGCCTGGGACATCAGTCTTGCCTGCTGACCGACATGGGAGTCACCCATGTCTCCTTCGATCTCGGCCTTCGGCACAAGTGCCGCTACGGAGTCCACAACAATGATGTCAACGGCACCGGAACGGACAAGCGTCTCGGCAATCTCAAGCGCCTGCTCTCCGTCATCCGGCTGGGAAATGTAAAGGTTATCGATATCAACACCGATATTGGCTGCATAAACGGGATCCAAAGCATGCTCGGCATCGATGAAGCCGGCAATGCCGCCTCTCTTCTGAACCTCTGCAATTGCATGAAGCGCAACGGTCGTCTTACCGCTGGATTCCGGTCCGTAAATCTCAATCACACGGCCCTTCGGGAAACCGCCGACACCGAGTGCCGCGTCAAGGCTTAATGAGCCGCTTGTAACCGCCTCTACATTAAGGTTGGTCTCCGAATCACCGAGTTTCATAACGGAACCCTTACCGAATGCTTTCTCTATCTGTGCGAGTGCGGATTCCAATGCTTTCTTCTTGTTGTCTTCTGTAGCCATATCGTATTATCCTTTCTCAAAAGCGAACAAATGTTCTGTTTTCATATTACCCTCTTTCCGGTGTTTTGTCAACAGGAAAATGGAAACATTTTAAACTTTTTCGACCGCCTTTAATGATACTCCGAAGTGCCCCGGATTACTATCGGCAGAAGTCACATTTTCCAAAGAAAAGATACAGCAGAATACCGAAGCGGATATGGCTTTGCCTTCCTGACTTTTCGTCATTATGCACACGGCGGCGCCGGGGTTTACGGCATTTTGACGAAACAAAAAACCGGCGGACATTTCCGTCCGCCGGCCGTGTGTTATACTTTGATTCTCATGTCATCACTTCCTGAAGTAGAACATTGTCGGATTCTGCTCGTCTTTACCCTTAGTGAGATATCCTTCCTCAAGGATGACCGAAGCCACATTCTCGAGAAGGCTCCACATCGAAACGATTCCGCCGATCTCACGGGCGTCCGTGTATTCATCGGACACGCTTCTCTCAAGGGTATCGGCTGCCTGATTGCGGACCTTCGCCGCAAGGGTGGCAAGCGCATCGATTTCCGCCGCGAGCTTTTCTGCAAGCACATCGTAATCCTTAGCGGAAATCTCAACGTAGTTCGGGCAGATCTTACCGTCCTCGATATGAACGATCTTCTGCTCAAGCATCTCCGTAAGCGTCTCTAACTGGGCGGTCTCCCCGAGCCGTGCCTCTGCCGCAAGTAAAACGTCGCGGGCACCTCTTTCAAACGGATTGACAACCCTGTCTGTCAGAGCCTTGTAATTCAATGCGCGGAAATATCCGTTCTTCAATGCATAGCTTCCGTAGATGCCGTTCATGGCAAGTTGGTTTTCGCCGCGAAGCCCCATTACGTACCCCTTGTAACCGTTCGCAAGAAGGGGAAATGTAAGCTGCGTCTTCATCTTGCCTTCCGACTCCTGTACCGCTTCCCAGAAAAGAAGCAGCAGGATGAACCAGCCTCTCGTGTTCTCATCGTCGAGGTAGCACGCGTAATCGGTTTCGGGCAAAAAGTTCTTACCCTTTTCCACCGCATCGCGGATCATGCCGAGGTTGTCCTTGATCGCAGCCCTGGCGGCATCGCGGACACCGTCCGTAAAGATCTTGTCGTAAATGACAAGTCCGCAGTGGTATTTTCCGCCCTTTTTGATCAGAAGACGGAATTCCTCGAGCTTGGCGACGTCTTCCTCCAGATACGGAACGGCAACGCCCACATCCGTGCTGAGTTCCTCCATCGTCTTCGGGCTGTCAAATACCGACAGCATGATGCTTCCCGGAAGCTTCCTTTCAAAAAGCTCCCAGTATCCGGAGGAGTTATCCCCCCAGAAGTTAAAGGAAAATTTCTCCGGCGCGTAACTGTACACGCCATACTCTCTCTTTGTATCCATACCTTTTTTAACCTTCTTTCTTCCTTCGAACAGATATTGCTTCACATTTGTCTCGGATATGCCGAGCCTCTGTGCAATCTCCCCGCAGCGCTCGCCCCGGATGTAGTGTCCGATCATGACCTCGCGGTATGTTTCGCTGAGGAGCGCCAGTTCTCTTCGAAGAAGTGAAATGTCCTGTCTGCGGATGTAATCCTCTTCCGGCGTGATCTGGCACATTCCGGCATAATCCTCCGGGATTTCCACCGTCGCGGTCTTTTCGGCCTTGCGCCAGTAGTTCCTGCAAAGAGTATCCGCAACCGCCCACACATAACCCGTAACGGCATTGTCATCTTTCACTCTCGAATACGAAGCCAGCAGTTCCACGGTAATATCCGACGCCACGTCTTCCGCATCCGTTGCATTTCCGAGCCTGCGCACACAATACAGGTAGATTTTCTGCATATTCGCGAGCACAATCTGCTCCATCTGTTCCTTCGTCATTGTTCGTGTGCCTCACTGTTCTTGAAAGCTTTCACCTGTATAGTGGCGGGATTTTGGAAAAGGTTAGGAAGGTATGTTAAATTTTTTCGTCATTTTTCTTCGATGATCCATTTCTGGATTCCTTCGGCGCCGTCGCTGCACAAAAGTGCCTGTTCGCCCTTCTTCGCCGTGACAAGCCGGCCGCTTTCATAGGGCGTCTGAATGGAATAGGTTCCGTCCTGATTCTTCCGGAGTTTCCAGCTCTGGGCATCAAGATAACCCGTGTAAACCCAGATTCCGACCGTGTTATTCTCCGCATCCCAGGCGTTTCCCAGGTCGATCCGAAGATTCGGAAGTTCCTTCGGCGAAAGAACGAACCTCTCGTTCCCTGCATAACGGATGTTCCAAACGCAGGCCTCATCGGAAAGGGTCAGCGGGATGTCGCCCTCCTGTCCGGCAAGATATCCGCTGCCGTCAGCCGCCTTAATCGTAAAGTATCCGAGATTGAAAACGCTCCGTTTAATCAGGGGCCACATCTTCGGATACATGCCGACGTGCTTTACCTCGCCGCCTCCGGTATACGGACAGCGACCTGAAAGAACGAGCCTGTAAAACTCGAAAAAGTCATAGTCATTAAGATCCGCGACATACTTCTCATATCCCGGGAACGACTCCGGTCCCGCATAGGCATGGGTGTCCGGGTATTCGACTCCGAGAAGCACCTCGAGATACTCAAGCTGGTGCATCCATTCATGGGTTGCAACAGCCGTCGCGTAAAGGGACGGAATCTCCGGATCCTCCAAAGGATAGGTGCCCTCCGCGGGCGTCACGAGGTTAAAGGTGGAATACCCGAGCGGCGTGTCGATGCCGTGGGTTTTAAGCCCAAGAATCACGTCGTGAACGCCGAAGCCTTCCCTGCCCTCGTTTCTTGTGCGGTTTTCTTCCCCGGCGGTCTGCACGGTCGTCAAAACCGTGTCAATCTCGATGCCTTCCGAAAGCCTTTCGATGTACGGGTCTGCGGTCGCCTTGTCAAGATACAGCCATTCCTCGCCGGGCCACTGCGTAAGCGGCACTGCATCGTCAACGAAATGCAGATATACCGTGATATCGACATTATGATCGGCGATGCTTTCCACCGTCTTTTCGTAATTGAGCGCCACGGCCTCCAGGTATTCGCGGTCGAAATCGGTCATCCTAAAATCCAGGTCGCCGAACGTAACATGTGTAAAACCAATCCAGAGAACATAATACTTCACCGGCTCGGAAAGTCTTGTGTAATCCTCGGCATTATACTGCTCCACCGCCTCCCGGATCATCCGCTCAATGCCGGAATCCACCGAACTGAAATCAAACGAAGCAGGGATTTCGGGCACCGGCGTAACCGCTTCGGTAGGCTCCACGGTAACATCCGGGGTCTCGCCCGGCGTTACAGCCTCCGTAACGGAAAGCGTCGGGGCTTCCGTGTTTTTTTTCTTCTTTTCGCCGTCATCCGATCTGCACGCGGCAAATGCCACGGCCACGCACAGCAGCAGGCACAAAAGCCCGCTTCCTTTTAAGTATTTCATGCTTCTTCGCCCAAGCCTCCGTTTTTATGTCATTTTCCTAAGGCACAGAATACCATATCCGCCGCCCAAAGGAAAGCAAAAGCATCAAAAAAGGGAAGCATCCCGCTTCCCCTTTTGAATTCAAATGATTTATTCCGCCACGTCAAACAGGGCGCGGACAAAGGCTTCCGGATCGAATCTCTGCATGTCTTCGATGGATTCGCCTACGCCTATGAACTTCACGGGAATGCCGAGTTCCTTCTGAATGGCTACGGCAATTCCGCCCTTGGCGGTTCCGTCAAGCTTCGTGATGACGATGCCTGTGATGTTGCAGATTTCGTTGAACTGTTTGGCCTGTGCGAGCGCGTTCTGCCCGGTCGTTCCGTCAAGCACGACAAGCGTCTCGCGAATGGCTGCGGGATACTCGCGGTCGATGACACGGTTGATCTTTCCGAGCTCGTCCATCAGGTTCTTCTTGTTATGAAGGCGTCCGGCCGTATCGCACAAAAGCACGTCGGTCTTTCTTGCCTTGGCGGCGCTGACCGCGTCAAATACGACAGCTGCCGGGTCGGCTCCTTCGCTTGCCGAAATGATGTCGCAGCCGGCTCTTTTTGACCATTCCGTAAGCTGCTCGGTCGCGGCGGCACGGAACGTATCCGCTGCGGCAAGAAGCACTTTCTTTCCTTCGCTTCGAAGAAGTCCTGCTATCTTTCCGGTCGTGGTCGTCTTGCCGACGCCGTTGACGCCGACAACCAGGACAACGGAAGGTCCTTTTTCAAAGTCGTAGGCATCCTCGGGAACCTCCATCTGCTCGCGGATGGACTCCATCAGAAGATCGCGGCAAGCTTCGGGTTCCTTAATGTGCTGCTCCTTTACCTTTTCGCGAAGCGCGGTCAGAATCTCGTCCGTCGTCGTCACGCCGATGTCGGCCATGATCAGCACTTCCTCAAGTTCCTCATAAAACTCCTCATCAATCTTGGAAAAGCCGTGGAATATGGAATTCAGGCCGCTCGCGATGTTGCTTCTGGTCTTGGCCATGCCTTCGCGAAGGCGGCGGAAGAATCCTTTCTTCTTCGGTGCCTCTTCCGCAACTTCCTCGGAAATTTCTTCGGTCAGTTCTTCATCATAGTCCTTACTCATTCGGGTCTAACTCCTTATTTATCCAGTTCATGTTCAATCAGGTTCACGGAAACAAGCGTGGACACACCCTTTTCCTGCATCGTGATGCCGTAAAGAGCATCCGCTGCTGCCATGGTGCCACGTCTGTGGGTGATGACGATGAACTGCGTATCCTTTGTCAGCTTATGCAGATATTTCGCAAAACGCGAAACGTTGCTGTCATCAAGCGCTGCCTCGATCTCGTCGAGCAGGCAGAACGGTGACGGCTTCAGGTCGAGAATCGCAAACAGAAGGGAAATTGCCGTAAGCGCCTTCTCACCTCCCGAAAGCTGCATCATGTTCTGCAGCTTCTTTCCGGGCGGCTGTGCGATGACGGAAATGTCAGCCTCCAAAACGTCTGCGTCTTCCTGCAGCTTAAGAGTTCCTTTGCCGCCGCCGAACAGTTCTCTGAAAACGCGGTCGAAACGGTCCTGAATCAGGCCGAACGTCTCGGTGAACTGCTTACGCATCTCGGCGTCGAGCGTCGTGATGATTTCGGTCAGGGATTTCTCCGCATTGACGATGTCGTCACGCTGTCCGGTCAGGAAATCGTACCTTTCCTTCGTCTCGCGGTAATCCTCTATCGCATTGACATTGACATCACCGAGTGCACGGATCTTGCTCTTCATTTCGTATACGGCACGCCGGTTCAGCACCGGATTGTCAATGGTTTCGTCGCGAAGCGCAGCCGCCTCGTCATAATTGAGACCGTATTCGTCGGATATGTACTGCTTCTGATAATCGAGCGTTTCGGTCAGCTTCTCGCGTTGGTTGTCAAGGCGCAGAAGCTCGCGGTCGAGTCTTGCGATGTCCGCGCTTAAAGCCTCGCGTCTCTCGAAGAAGCCCTTGTTCTGTTTGGTAATCTCTTCCGCCTTGCTCTCGCGGTCTTTGATAAATGAGGACAGTTCTTCGAGCTCCTCCGCCAAAGCCTTCTGCTCTGAGATGATGCTTTCTATTGCCTCTTCCCTTGCGGAAATCTCCGTGCGGGCAGCCGACGTGCGTTCCTTAAGGTCTTTCTGCTCGGTAAGCAGTTCCTCCTTCTCGCGCTTAATTCTTCCGGCGTTGTCCTTGCGGTAAGCGATATTCTGCTGAAGTCCCGAGTATTCGGACAGAACACGCATGGCTTCGGCGCCGGCGCTGTCTTCCTTAAGACGGGTCTGCTCCATTTCGGCATGAAGCTCTTCGGCCTGCTTCTTCTGTTGCTCTGCCGCCTCGGTATTGACACGGATCTTCTCCGTTACCGTGCGGACTGCCTCTTCATTTTTCTTAAGCGCCTCTTCCGCTTCGGCAAGATCATGACGGAGCGAATCCCTCTTAGACAGGATGTCGCCGTTCTGTTCCATGATATGGTTCAGGTTAAGCTTGGCGGTATTCTGCGCTACGAAGTCCTCCTGCAGACGCTTTCTCGATTCCTCGTAGGCATTTCTTAAGTTCTCGCGGTCTTCGCGAAGTTTTGCAAGCGCAACCTCTGCTTCCTTCAGTTCCTTCTTCTCGGTAACGAGGGAATTCTCAAGCTCTTCGGCCTCTCTGCGCTTTCCGAGCAGGTTGCTTCCCGAACGGAAGGAACCGCCGGCGATGGCACCTCCGGGCTGGAACAGCTCGCCTTCCTTTGTCACAAGGCGAAGCGAATAGCGGTTTTTCTTCTGAAGCTTAATCGCGAGGTCGATGTTCTCGACAACAAGGAAACGGCCCAAAAGGTACTGCACGGCCTCACGGAAGGTTTCTTCGGTCTCCACAAGACTTGCGGCCGTCCCGAGAACACCCTTCTCCTTCATTACGTCCTCCGGAAAATCCTCCTTCTTGGCGCGGATATCCGAGAGCGGAATGAAGGTCGCTCTTCCGAGACGGTTCTCTTTCAGGTAGGTAATCAGCTTCTTGGCGGTTTCGGCGGAATCCGTAACAATATTCTGCACATTGCCGCCGAGCGCCGTTTCGACTGCGGTTTCATATTCCGGCGCCACGCGGATGATGTCCGCCATTACGCCGTAAATGCCGGGAATCTCGTTCTTCCGCTCCATGACCTTCTTTACGGCGTTACCGTAACCGTCATAGTGCTCCACCAGATCCCGGAGGGTTTCCATATGGGATGTCTTCTGAATGACGCGTTCCTGCCTGCGTTCATAGACATGCTTCTGCTCCGTCACGGCATCGTTTAACGCGCGGATCTGCTCTTCCTGCGCCTTGACCGCTTCGGTGCCTGCAATGACACGGTCACAGGCATCCTTTAACAGCTTCTCGGCTTCCTCGACCTGTGCCGATGCGGCATCCGCTTCGCCCTTAAGGGTAAGCAGCTTTCCGTTCAATTCGGCCTTACGGATATTGGACTGCTCAAGAATCGTATTGTAACGCTCTAACTCGGTCTGCAGTCCGGTATTCTCTCTAAGAAGCTCGACATGGGCGTCGTTGCAGGCTTTTTCTTTAGCTAAAATGGCATCAATCCCGGCCTTCATCTCGCCGAGAAGGGCCTCTGCCTTCGTGCGTTCCTCAAGCAAAGCCGAAAGCGCCTTATCCTGCTCCTTCATCTCTTCCTCATGCTTACGGATCGCTTCATCACGCTCTGCAATCTGGGAAGAAATTCGTTCCGCGCGAAGTTCGAATTCGGACAGGGAAGTCTTAAGACCGGCAATCTGCTCGGTCAGAAGATTCTGTTCGCCGACTGCCTTCTCTTTTCTTAAAGAGGCATCCGCATGGCGCTCCTTCGCATCCCGAAGGCTGTCCTGATAACGCTCCAGTTCCTCTAACAGACGGTCATATTCGTCCTTCGCCTGCGAGAATTCGGCCTTTGATTTGTCAAAGTCTGCCGTGGCGATGCGGATCTTTTCGTCAAGTTCCGCCTTCACCGAAGCGCTTCTCTCATATTCGAGCAGGAACTGATTGACTTCCATGCGCTTCAGTTCGTCTTTATATCCGAGATAGATTTTGGCTTTCTCGCTCTGCTTTTCAAGCGGTCCGATGCGGGTCTCGATTTCGCGGATGACGTCGGTGACGCGGGCAAGGTTCTGCCGCTCCGCTTCAAGATTCTTCTCGGTGGAAGCCTTTCTCTTCTTAACCTTCGTAATGCCGGCCGCCTCGTCGAAAATCTCACGACGCTCCTCGGGCTTGCCGGACAGAATCTTATCAATCTGTCCCTGTCCGATGATGGAATAGCCTTCCTTGCCGACACCGGTATCATAGAAAAGCTCCTGCACGTCTCTTAAACGGCATTCCGCCCCGTTGATCAGGTATTCGCTTTCACCCGAACGATAGACACGGCGTCCGACCGTCACTTCGTCGTACTCAATCGGGAGCCAGTGGTCGCTGTTGTCAAGCGTCAGCGCAACATAAGCGAAGCCGAGCGGCTTTCTCGTCTCGGTTCCGGCAAAGATGACGTCCTGCATGCTGCTTCCGCGAAGCTGCTTGGCGCTCTGCTCTCCGAGTACCCAGCGGACCGCATCGGCAACATTGCTCTTGCCGCTTCCGTTAGGACCTACGATGCCCGTAATGCCCGGCTGAAAATTAAAAACGATTTTATTGGCAAATGCTTTGAATCCGTGGACCTCAATGCTTTTCAGGTACATGGTCGCCGCTCCCTTCCTGTAACTGTATCACGGCCTTTCTGGCCGCTTCCTGCTCGGCACCCTTCTTCGAGGTTCCGACACCGACGGCGAAAGGCTTTCCCGAGATGTGAACCTCCACCGTAAACCGCCGCATATGGGCGGGTCCTTCTTCCTTCAAAAGAACATATTCCGGCATGCAGTGGAACCGCTCCTGCGTGATCTCCTGAAGCATCGTCTTGCTGTCCTTAAAGAGGCGGGCCTCATTCAGCTTCGAAAGCGCTCTCGTATGGATGAACTGCTGCGCTTTTTCAAGTCCGCCGTCCAGATAGATGGCGCCGATCAGGGCTTCAAAAGCATCGGAAAGAATGGAGTCCCGGTTTCTGCCCCCGGTCATGTCTTCACCTTTTCCAAGACGGAGAAAATCCCCGAGCCCGAGCTCTCTTGCACAAAATGCCAGCGAGGGCTCACATACCATCGCTGCCCTTAATTTGCTCATGCTGCCTTCCGGCATGTCCGGATTGCTTTCAAACAAAAACTGGCTCGTCACAAGCTCCAAAACGGCGTCGCCGAGAAACTCCAGACGCTCGTTGAAGCCGATTTCGCCCCGTTTTTTGCTGTATTCATTCGAATAGGAACTGTGGGTCAGTGCCGTCAGGAGAAGCTCCCGATTGGTAAAGGCATACCCTGCTTTCGCCTCCAGTTCTCCGTATTCCATAGTATCACCTCGATTCCGGCATGGCCGGTTTCATTTTCAGGATGACAATCCCAATAATTCGGATACCCGATTATATAACGCGCCGACGGTCTGCGGCATATATCCGCTCGTAAGATCGCTGATCTCCACGGAAAATACGTCCTCAATCGCCGTAATGATCCGGTAAACATCCAGGGAATCCGCTCCGAAGTCCTCGAAAAATGAGGAGTCCATATGCACGTCTTCCGGACGGATTTCCAACACTTCCGAAACGATATTACGAATCTTCTCCCATTCCATGTTCCTTACCTCCGAGCTGTTCGCGAATCTTCTCTTCGATATGCTGGTCCACAAACGTGATGCACTGCAGAAGCGAATTCTTCACTTCCTTAGCCTTGGCGCTTCCGTGTGTCTTCACGACGAGTCCGTTCAGTCCGAGCATCGGCGCTCCGCCGTATTCGGAAGAATCAAACGACTTTAACGTCTTCTTGAGAGCCGGCTTTGCAAGCGCGCCGCCGATCTTGCCGCGGAAGGAACTCATCATGCCTTCCTTAATCTTCGAAACCAGCGTCTTGGCCAGGCCTTCGTAAAGCTTCAGAATGACATTGCCGACAAATGCCTCACAAACAATGACATCTGCCGCGCCGTGCGGAATCTCTCTTGCTTCCACGCTGCCGACGAAGTTGATATCCTTACATTCCTTGAGGAGCGGATAGGTATCCTTCACAAGCTGATTGCCCTTTTCCTCCTCGACGCCGATGTTCACGAGGCCGACCGTAGGATTCTTAACGCCGATGACGTGCTCCATATAGATCGAACCCATTCTGGCGAACTGCACAAGCTGGGAGGGCTTGGCATCCACATTGGCGCCGCAGTCAATCAGAAGCGAAACGCCCTTCTCCGTCGGAATCAAAGGCGCAAGCGGAGTTCTCTCCACGCCGCGGATTCGCTTGATATAAATCACGCTTCCGACCAGGATGGCGCCGGTGCTTCCCGCCGAGACAAATGCATCCGCTTCCCCTTTATGTACAAGCGTCATGGCAACCACGAGGGAGGAATCGCGCTTCGTTCTCACGGCATAAACCGGAGCCTCGTCGCAGGAGATTTCCTCTGTCGCATTGACAATGCGAAGGCGTTCTGCCGGATAGGTCTTGCCTGCAAGTTCCTTCTGAACGGCTTCCTCTCTGCCGACCAGGATGATGCTTAACTGTGAGGAAGCCTCCAAAGCCTCCAGGGCTCCTTTGATAATCTCTCCGGGAGCGTTGTCACCGCCCATAGCGTCAAGCGCCACGCGTACCGTTTCCGCCATAAAATCGTCCTCCGATAACTCATGTAATTAAAACAGCACAATGGGAAAATCCCCATTGTGCTGTATGTTCCCATTTGAATCAACCAATTATTCGGGATCGGCCGGGGTCTCCTCCGCAACGGGAGCCTCCTCGACAGGTGCTTCCTCTGCGGGAGCTTCCTCCTCGGGAACCGCCTCGCCTCTCTCCTCACTGAGAGCTCTCATGCTGATGCTGATCTTCTTCTCTTCGGGTCTCAGCTCCAGAATCAAAGCTTCGATTTCCTGACCGATCTTCAAAACGTCAGCAGGCTTCTCAACGCGCTTTCTGGAAATCTGGGATACATGAAGCAGAGCGTCAACACCGGGTGCAATCTCAACGAAAGCACCGAAATCAGTCATACGGGCAACACGTCCGGTTACGATTGTTCCGGGAGCGAAGCGCTCTTCTGCGCCTGCCCAGGGATTCTCATCGTCAAACCGCCTGCTGAGTGCAATCTTGTCGTTGTTGATGTCTTTAATGAATACCCGAACGGTATCGCCGGGCTTATAATGCTTCTTCGGATTGCCGATCCGTCCCCAGGACATCTCGGAAATGTGAAGCAGGCCGTCTACGCCGCCGATATCGATGAATGCGCCGAAGTCCGTAACGTTCTTAACGGTACCTTCCACAACATCGCCAACCTTAATGCGGGAAAGAGCTGCTTCCAAAGCGGCCTTGCGCTGCTCGGCAACGAGAACCTTGCGGTTACCGATGATTGAGCGCTTCTTCGGATCATAGTCCGTAATCAGGAAGGAAATCTCCTGTCCCTGATACTTCGTAAGATCTCTTTCAAATACGTCGGAAACAAGGCTTGCCGGGATGAATACGCGGCACTCGTCAACCAATACGCTGAGTCCGCCCTTTACAACATCCGTAACCTTAGCGGTAATGACGGTCTTGTTCTCGAACGCATCCTGAAGCACCTGGCTGCTGCGCTCCTGAGCAAGACGTCTGCGGCTCAGAAGAACCTGTCCGTCTCCGTCGTTTACTTTCACAACCTTAACGGAAAGCTTGTCACCTTCCTTAACAACCTCACGAAGGTCTGCAACGGGCTGGCTTGAGTATTCACTCTTGGTCAGGATGCCGTCCGCCTTATAGCCGATATTCAGGGCAATCTCGTCTTCCTTAACACGAATCACCGTGCCTTCCACTACCTCTCCGTTATGTATTGTCTTAAATGATTCTTCCAACATCTGTTCAAAATTATCTTCCGACATTCGATTTTGAACCTCCTCAATTATAGTGCTCGGGGTAGATGCCCCGGCCGTAATACCTATGCAACGAAAAGATTTAAAGGCTTTGTAATCAGGATAATCAGCCGACTGCACGTAGAAAGTGGACGGACAGACCGCTTTACAGATTTCGTAAAGCTTTCTCGTATTGGAGCTGTTTTCGCTCCCGATTACGACCATCGCATCGCACTCCCCGGCAAGAAGACGAGCCTCCGTCTGTCGCTCCTCCGTGGCATTGCAGATAGTATTTACCACACTATCGTTGCTATTATACCCAAAATCGCCGAAAAATGCAATAATGGATTTGAATTTCTTGTAATCAAAAGTGGTCTGCGCCACAATGCACAAAGCCTTCGGAAGCGTATCAATGATCTGCTTCGCTTCCTCAAGCGATGCAATGACCGAAACAGGCCCCGTGCACCACCCCGTAATGCCTTTTACTTCAGGGTGTTCCCGGTCGCCGCAGATGAGAACGTGCCTGCCCTCAAGACCCGCCTTTTCGACGATTCCGTGAATCTTCTTCACGAAAGGACAGGTAGCATCCGTGATGCGCACTTTTCCGCCGGTTTCCTCTTCCCTCTTTCGCATGGCCTCGTGGATTTCACGCGGCACGCCGTGCGAGCGGATCACGACGGTCCCCTCGGTGACGGACTGCAGGTCCTCAATTCCCGTGAGCGTGACGACGCCGCGCGCGGCAAGATCGTTCACAACGGTTTCGTTATGGATGATCGGTCCGAACGTATAAACCGGTCCGTTTCCTTCTTCCGTAAGACGAATGACCGTATCCACGGCTCTTCTCACGCCGAAACAGAAGCCTGCGGTTTTGGCAAGCCGGATATTCACGCCTGTGTCCTCCTTTTCGGAAAATGCGACCCCTTCCTCATTGCTTAGCGGAAAGCTTCTCCTCAATGATGCGAATCATGGCATCCTCAACCTCTTCGATCGTCATGTCGGACGTGTCCAAAAGCACAGCATCCCCGGCACGGCAAAGCGGCGCATGCTCGCGGTGCATATCGCGGTAATCGCGCTCCTCGATGTCCTTTGCAACCTGCTCATAATCGGCCCGGATGCCCTTCTGCTCATACTCCTTCACTCGGCGCATGGCGCGGACCTCTACCGAGGCGGTCAGGTACACCTTCACCTGGGCATTCGGAAGCACGTTCGTTCCGATGTCGCGGCCGTCCATGACCACATTCTTCGTGCGTGCGAGCTCGCGCTGCAAATCCGCCATTTTGTCACGGATGTCCTTATTCACCGACGAAGCGCTCGCCATGTTGCCGACCTCCTCCGTACGGATGAGACCGCTCACATTTTCCCCGAACAGAAGAACCTGCTGCTCGCCGTTTACGTAATCAATCGAAACCTCCGCCTCACGGCCGGCCTTTCCGATTGCTTCGGTGTCATCGGCCTTGATGCCCTTTCGAAGAAGGTAAAGCGCGATGGTCCGGTACATGGCTCCCGTATCGACGTAGATGTAGCCGAGTCTCTTCGCGACTGCCTTTGCAATCGTGCTCTTTCCTGCGCCCGCAGGTCCGTCAATGGCAATGTTAATGCTCATGGCTTTCGCCTCCTGTTCTTTTATGCGGCCTGCAAGATACCCGGTGCTCCAGGCAATCTGCAGGTTAAATCCGCCCGTAAGTCCGTCCACGTCGAGCAGTTCTCCGGCAAAGCGGAGCCCGCGGACAAGCTTCGATTCCATTGTTTTCGGATTGATTTCCGTAACGGAAACGCCGCCTTTTGTAACGACCGCTTCCTGATAGCCGCCGAGCCCCGTAATCGTAAGCGTGAAATTACGAAGCGCCGAGGAAAGCGACGCGCGCATCTGCCTGGTCACTTCCGCGCCGCGAACGGTCGGCTCGATGCCGGCCTGCTTTAAAACGAAATCGGCCATGGCCGACGGAACAAGCGCGCCGAGAATCGTCCGAAGCTGTTTTGAGGCGCCTCCCGTGAACTCCCGCACAAGCCTTGCGTCAAGCTGTTCCTCGGAAAGCGCGGGTTTCAGATTGATCAAAAGCCGGCTTCCGGTAAGCCTTCCCGAGACCTTTCCCGTTGCAGAAAGCACGACCGGGCCGCTGACGCCTTTATGTGTGAAAAGAAGCTCTCCGAAGTCCTCATAAAGCGTTTCGTCCTGCTTGACGAAACGGACACCGACATTTCGAAGCGTAAGGCCCATAAGCTCGCTGCAAAACGGTTCCTGCGCGGAAAGCGAAACTAAGGACGGACTTCTCTTCGTCACCGTGTGGCCGGCCTTCTCCGCAAAGCGGTAGCCGTCACCGGTCGATCCCGTGGAGGGATACGAAAGTCCTCCCGTCGCAACGATGATCACATCGGCCGGAACAGTTTCTCCGTGGGAAAGCCGCACGCCGCTTACGGCAGCATTCCATGTGTCCTTTTTCCCGGTTCCCCGGTACGGCACGGTTTCGATTCCCGAAACCTCGCAGCGAAGCCTTACCGTCACGCCGAGCCGCTTCATTTCGTCCGAAAGCACCTTCGTGACATCGGAAGCATGATCGGAAACCGGAAAAGCCCGATTGCCGCGCTCCACCTTGACAGGCATGCCCCGGTTCTCGAAAAATGCGATGGCATCTTCGTTGGAAAATGTGTGGAATGCGCTGTACAAAAACCGCGGATTCGTTACGATTTTTTCGAAAAACTCCTCCCTGTCGCAGGCATTCGTGAAGTTACACCGGCCCTTGCCCGTGATATAAATCTTCTTTCCGAGTTTTTCGTTCTTCTCAAGAAGGGTGACCCGGTTCCCGCATTCTGCCGCGGAAACGGCGGCCATCATGCCCGCTGCACCCCCTCCGATGACGACAACTCTACTCATGTTTGTCCCTCAGGACCTCCCGATTATCCCAAATGTAAACAATAAGGCTCAAAACGGTCAGAATCAGGGCGAGCCACATGGCAATCTGCCCCAGAACTCTTGCGATGTCGAAGATGATGCCGTCAAAGGTATCGCCTGCGGTGAACAGAAGAAGCATGCACATGACCATCTGGACCACGGTTTTGATCTTGCCGAGCCAGCCGGCCGCAATGACGATGCCCTTGTCGCTTGCAATCAGACGGAAACCGCTGATGATGAAGTCACGTGCCATGATGATGGCTACGACTACGGCGGGAATCCGGTCGAATTCGATCAGCATGATGAGCGCCGTGCAGACAAGGATCTTATCCGCAAGCGGGTCCATGAATTTTCCGAAAGTCGTTACGAGGTTGTATTTTCTCGCGATATGTCCGTCCAAAAAGTCCGTAAAACTGGCGAGCGCGAAAACCGCAAGCGCAAAGAAGTTGAAATACGGAAGGATGTCCTCAAACAACAGTAAAATTACGAACAAGGGAATCATGAAGACTCTGATAATGGTGAGTCTGTTCGGAACATTCATTCTTTTATCTCTCCAATCAAATCGTATTCTCCCGCTCCGGTAATGCGAACCGAAACGGTTTCGCCGGACATGAGGGTACGGTTTGCCGTAAAGTAAACCATGCCGTCAATCCCGGGAGCATCCCGGTAGGTCCGTCCGACATAGACCTCATCACCGGGCAGAAATCCGTCAACCATGACGTCGAATCTCTTTCCGATGCATTTCTTCGCCTTTTCCGCGCAAATGTCACGCTGCAGGCGCATGATTTCGTTTTTCCTGCGGACACGGATTCTCTTCGGGACCTGATTCTTCATCACGGCCGCCGGAGTACCTTCCTCTTTTGAGTAGGGGAACACGCCGAGTCTGTCGAATTTGCCGCTGACCACGAACCTTTTAAGTTTCTCCATGTCCTCTTCCGTCTCGCCCGGAAAGCCGGTGATCAGCGTCGTGCGAAGGGCGATTCCCGGGATCTCCTTACGGAGTTTTTTCAGTACGGTTCTGAGTTCCTTCTCCGTTGTCTTTCTGCCCATCCGCTTAAGGATTTCGTCGCTCGCATGCTGAATCGGCATGTCGAGGTATTTGCATATCTTCGGCTCCTCCTTCATCACCGCGATCAACTCATCGGTGATTTCCTCGGGGTAGCAGTACATCAGGCGGATTCTTTCGATTCCGTCGATCTTGCACAGTCTTTGAAGCAGCTCCGGAAGCTTCTTTTCGCCGTATAGATCAACACCGTAAACGGTCGTCTCCTGCGCCACGAGAATCAGCTCCTTTGCGCCGGCTTCAGCCAGCTCCGAGGCCTCCGCGACGAGCTCTTCCATGGAAAATGAGCGGTAAGGTCCGCGCACCGACGGAATGACGCAGTATGTGCAGTGCTTGTTGCATCCCTCGGATATTTTCAGATAGGACACATGGTTGCCGGGCGCCTGAAAACGTCTGACCTTCGGGTCCGGAAGATACGAAAGCTCGCGCTTTTTTGTAATTCCTTTTTTCGTTTTCAGAGCAGCCGTAACGGATTCCCACGCGGTCGTTCCCAAAACGGCGTCCACCTCGGGAATCTCCTTTCGGATTTCGTCCGCATACCGTTCGGCAAGACAGCCTGTCACCACAAGCCGCTTTAATACGCCGCTCTTCTTTCGTTCCGCCGCGGCAATGATGTTTTCGATGCTTTCCTCTTTGGCGTCATGGATAAAGCAGCAGGAATTGATGATGATGGCTTCCGCCTCGTTCTCATCATCCGTGATTTCGTGCCCCGCATCACGCAAAAGACCGAGCATCTTCTCGCTGTCCACAAGGTTCTTGTCACAGCCGAGAGAGATCAAACAGACCTTCATACCGTCTCCTTACTTTCCGACGCTTCTGACAACGTTGCACATCAGCATCGCAATCGTCATCGGTCCGACACCGCCGGGTACCGGGGTAATATAGGATGCCTTCTCGGAAACGCTCTCAAAATCCACGTCTCCGGTCAGCTTATTGTCTGCATTCCGATGGATGCCTACATCGATGACAACGGCGCCTTCCTTCACGTAATCCGCCGTGATGTAATTCGGCTTGCCGATTGCCACCACGAGAATGTCCGCCTGCTTCGTCACCTCGGCAAGGTTCTTCGTGCGGGAATGACAGATCGTTACGGTGCCGTTCTCACGAAGCAGCAGCGCTGCCATGGGCTTTCCGACGATGTTGCTGCGTCCGATTACAACACAGTTTTTGCCGGAAATCTCAATTCCCGTGCGCTTCAGCAGTTGGATCACGCCTGCGGGCGTACAGGAAAGGAAGCCTTCCTCCCCGATCCAGAGACGTCCCACATTTACCGGATGGAAGCCGTCAACATCCTTATCGGGGTCGATTGCCAGAAGAATCCGGTCCTCGTAAATGTGTGCCGGAAGCGGCAACTGCACGAGAATGCCGTTGACATCCTTTCTCGCATTCAGTTCCTTCACAAGGTTCAAAAGCTCCTCCTCGGTCGTTTCCTCGGGAAGCTCATACGCCAAAGAGCGCACGCCGATATACTCACAGGCCTTCTTTTTATTGCCGACATAAACGGTGGAAGCCTTGTCGTTTCCGACCTGGATGACCGCAAGGGTAATCTCCCTGCCTTCCGCCTTAAGCGCCGCAACCTTTTCCTTCAGTTCGTCCTTGATCTCCGCGGAGATCTTCTTTCCGTCAATTAACTGTGCCATTTTTCACTCCTTAAAAACCGCCGTTCGGCGGATCATTTACATTTTTCGGAAAATGCTACCCCTGTAAACAATACAACAGATAAACGAGCATTGCAAGAAGACCTGCGCAAAAAGCCAGCAGCCCGTAAGAAAGGCTTCGCGTGACAAGCTTGGCAGTCTCGCTCATATCATTCAGGCCGCGGTAAATCCGCTCCACGTTGTCCGTGCCCTTTGCCTTCTTTTTGAAAAGACGGGCAAACAGGGCGGAAACGCCGTTCAGGAACGTGCCCGTGATAATGCTTATGCGCCTTGCCGTGCTGACAGTCGTCTTCTCGCAGACCGGACGCAATGCCGTCCTTCGGACGCCGGTGATGCAAAGCTCGGGAATTCTGTCCGCGAGCCCGCAGATTTGCTTTCCGAACAGATAGATTCCGAGGGAAACCTTCTCCGTTACGGTTTCCGCAATTCTGCAAAAGCCGCCGAGCAGGCCCGGGAGAAGCTTTAAAAGAACCGGTCGGTAGAGACCGTTCTCAAGATCAAGCTTTTTCGGGAAACGGTTGACGTAAACGGTCTCATTTTTCGCAATCCGTTTCGTAATTAACGGGTTCACGACAAGGAACCAGAGCGCTGCGCCGATGCAAAGGGAAATCAGTCCGCCTTTGAAATTCTCGGCCGTGAAGACGCGGAACGTCTCCTCCGGTGCCCCGAAAACCGTGATGTCGGAAGCCCTGTTTGAAACCGGAAACATGGCATATTCCGGCAGTGTTCCGGCGAGATAGATCAAAAGCGCCGGGATGCTCAACAGAATGCGGCAGAACTTTGACAGATACGGCACGCCGCTTCTGTTGAAGGCTTCCACATCCTTTGAAGGCTTTTTAAAGAACAGCACGATGAACAGTTTCAGCATGTAAGCTGCCGTGCATCCGCCCGCAATCAGGAAAAGGATTTCCGTGACGCGAAAGGACATCTCGCCGGTCTCCTTATAGCAGAGCACAAGCGATTCGTGAATCATCGATTTCGATACGAAACCGGAAAAACCGGGCACGCCGGCAATGCCGAATGCGCCGGACATAAACAAAAGCATCAGCCACGGCTTGCCTGCACCGAATCCGCGCAATACGTTTAAGTCACGCGACTTCAGATCGTGCACCGCAACGCCGGCGAGCAGGAACAGCAAAAGCTTGAAGAACGAATGGTTCAGCATGTGAAGCACGGTTCCCGAAACGGCAAGCCACTGCTCTTCCTTCAGGATGCACAGAGCCGCTGCACCGCAAAGCATGAAACCGATCTGCGATACCGAAGAGCAGGCAAGAATATGCTTGATGTCAACCGAGAACAGGGCGATGACGGCACCGACCAGCATCGTGCAGACGGCGATGACCATCAAAAACCGTCCGAACGCTTCGTCTCCGACAAGGAACTGCCCCGTGATCAAAAGCACGCCGAACATGCCGGCCTTCGTCAGAATGCCGGAAAGCAGCGCCGAAGCAGGCGCCGGAGCAACCGGATGTGCCTTCGGAAGCCAGATGTGAAGCGGGAATGCGCCGGCCTTTGCGCCGAAACCGAACAGCAGGCACAAAGCAGCCGCGCGGATTTCCGTGCGTTCCTTCCCGGCCCGGATGTAAGCGGCAACCCTGTCGGTATCAAGCGTGCCGGCCCCGTGTGCCAGAAGGAAGATGCCCATCAGCATCACAAGTCCGCCGATGACCGCAACGGCAAGGTATGTCTTCGATGCGCGAACCGCCTCGCGGTCCTCCTCCTGAACGACCCAGACATAGCTGGCAAGCGACATCATCTCAAAGAAGATGAAGGTCGTATACAGGTCCGCGGAAAGAAATACGCCTAGCGTCGAGCCGAGCGTCACGAGCGTATAGCAGAAATATCTGCCCCGGTTCTCCTCCCCGTGCATGTACCAAAGCGCGAACAGGCAGGAAACCGTCCAGGCAATCAGCGCGACAAGAACATAAACCGTCCGAAAGCCCGTCATGGAAAATGTCATGCCTTTTCCGCAAATCTTCGAAACGGCAAGCGCGGGAATCCCGTCAACAGGACGGAAGGCATAGAAAGCCGCCAGACCGAGTGTCAGCGGCGAAACAGCCGCAAACACAAGCTCCGAAGCCCGCATCCGTCTTTGATTGTCCTCTTCCGTGCCTGCCAAAAACCGGCAAACCAGCCCGCCGATCATCGGAAGCAGAATCAGAAGAAGCAGTCCCGACTCACCTTTCATAATCATTCCTCAAAACAAAATATCTATAAACTTCCGGAAGCAATTCTTCCGAGAATTTCGGCCAGCCAGCCGAAGTACAAAGCGCCTGCGGCAACAGCCGCCGTAAGAATCAAAAGCGGAACCGCCATCCGGGCGCCGACCTTTCCTTCCTTCACTTCCGGATCGGGAACGGTCTCTTCCTTTTGCGGCATCCATCCTTTGATGACAAATTCCATGATGTATACGGCCGTCAACAGGGCGGAAATCATCACCGCCGCAAGACCGAAATAACCGAAGAACGTTCCGTTTTTAACAGCCGCCTTCGCGATATACCATTTGCTGATGAACCCGGGGAAAGGCGGTATGCCTATAAGGGCGATTCCCGAAACCGTGAAGGCCGTCATGACGACAGGCATCTTCGAGCCGAGTCCTCCCATTTCCCACAAATACTTTCTGCCGGTTTTCACCATGACCGCGCCGATGCAGAAGAACAGAGTGATCTTCATCAGTCCGTGTGACAGCAGGTGAAGCAAAGCCGCCTGCATGCCATCTTCGCTCATCAGAGCCGCGGCGAAGATGATGTAGGACAGATTGCTGACCGTGGAGTAGGCAAGGCGCCTTTTGACATGCTGCTCGCGAAGCGCTTTGACGGAGCCGTACAGAATCGTCACGCCCGCCATGGTCAAAACGATCTTCTGCGAGACGGTGCCCGAAAGAAACGACGTTCCGAAGCTGTAATAGGTAATGCGAATGATGGCGAACGCGCCCGCCTTAACGACCGCAACCGCATGCAAAAGTGCGGTAACCGGCGTCGGCGCAACCGAAGCCGTCGGCAGCCAGCCGTGCACCGGGAACAGTGCCGCTTTTACGCCGAAACCGAACACGGCAATTGTATAAATCAGTAAAAGAAACGTGCCGTGCTTTTCGATTGCATCCGCCGGCAGAACCCCGCCGAATATGAAGTCCGTCGTGTTGCCGAGCGTCAGAATCGTAATGAACCCCAGAAAGCCGAATGCCGCTCCGCCGAACGAATACCGCATATACTTTCTCGCCGCCACAACCGATTTATGGTCAAGCTCGTACATGACAAGCGGGATCGTGACAATCGTCAGAAGCTCATAAAACATGTACATCGTCAGAAGGTTTCCGGCAAACGCGATGCCTGCCGTAACACCGTAGGTCATCGTGTAAAATGCGAAAAACGCGTTTTGCTTCCTGCCTTCAAGATACTCAAACGAATAGAGCACCGCAATCGGCCACAAAAACGCAATCAATCCGGAAAATACCATGCCGCAACCGTCTAAGCGGAACCGGATTTCGAGAACGCCGGCAAGCTGCAGTCCGACCTCCCGCGCTCCGGGAGGAAACAGAATCAGTAATCCGATTGCGAGAGACGTCAGGAGGGTCACCGAAAAAACGAAGTACGATCTTCGTTTCGAATCGGTGACAGGATGCAGTCCGAGCGCTGCGCCGCAAATCATCGGCAACAGGATCGGAACAAGAAGAAAATACACACTCATGACGAAATACTCTCCCGTTATTCGGAGTTTCGGTTACTTAAAACAGTCCGGCAACAATTCTTTCGAGGAAATTCGTAAGCGGATCCGGGAATATACCGAGGACAACCGCAAGAATCGCACCGATGATAAGAGGAGGCAGGAGATACATGCTCTTCGGGCACCGCGCCGTCTCCTCTTCGGTCTTGCCGAAGAAGGCATCCGCGGATACTGTCAACAGGTATCCTGCCGTAAGCAGCGCGCTGATCAGAAGAACCACCGGAACCAGATACATGAATCCCGGAAGCTCGGATTCGATTGCGCCCTCAGCCAGATACCATTTGCTGATGAAGCCCGAAAGCGGCGGAATTCCGACAAGCGCAAGACCTGCAACGGTGAAGCACCGCATCGTGGCGGGCATGATCCGCCCGATTCCCCTAAGTTCGGAAACCGACTTCTTTCCGGTCTGCACGATAATCGCGCCGGCGCACAAAAAGAGAAGGTTCTTAATGACCGAATGAAATACGACATGCATCAAAGCGCCGGTAAGCGCCGTTCCCGACAAAAGGTAGATGCCCGTCAGGCAGTACGAGGTCTGGCTCACCGTCGAATAAGCAAGCCGCTTCTTCAAAAGCTTCTCGCGGAAAGCGAGCATGGAGCCCATGAAGACCGTAAAAAGCGACAGGCACAAAAGGACGTCCATGACCCAGGTCTCCTGCAAAAACTCCTGACCGACAGAATAGAAAATCACACGTACGGTAAAGAGAATGCCCATTTTCGTGATATTTCCCGACAGCAACGCGGACGCCGGGGAAGGCGCCACGGGATGTGCCTTCGGAAGCCACCCGTGAAGCGGGAACATGCCGGCCTTGCAGGCAAGACCGACCAGCATCAGACAGATGACCGGAAGCAGCACCGACTTGCTCGCGCCGGCCTTCAAAAAACCGCCCTCAAGATAGGCAAGCTTTCCGCCGGGACGGTCGCCGTCCATGGCATTTGCGTACAAAAAGAAGATGCCGCAAAGCCCGAGGAATGCGCCGGCCACGGAATAATAGAGATACGTAAGGCCCGCCGATACGGCTTCCTTCGTCCTTTCGTGAAGGACGAGGGGAAATGTGACGAGCGTCATCATCTCATAAAACAGATAGGTCGTGATCAGGTTTCCGGAATAGCAGACGCCTAAAAGCGCTCCCAGCGAAAGCAGCGAGAACATCTGATATTTCGTCTCCCGCTCGTCCTCCTTCAAATAGCCGAACGAGAACCAGGTCGAAAGAAACCACATGAAAGCGGTAATTCCCGCGAACACATGCGACACGCCGTCGGGCCGGAAGTAAACCGGCAGCTCCGGAAGAAGCGGCAGCACCGTAAGAGAAAGGCCGTTATTCTGCGAAATCACCAAAACCGAAATGCCGGCCGCAAATACGCAAAACAGCGTGATAGCTTCGGCCGTTTTTTTGCCGAAACGGCTTCCGAATGCAAGAAGACAGACCGCCCCGCATACGGGAACCAGAACAGGAAGAAGTAAAATCCAATCCATCAGTTGTCTCCTTTCATGAAAACTGTTTGAGTCCGAGGGAAATCCAGTCGAAAATCGGATTGGACAGAATCCCGAGGATTAAAACGATTAAAACAAACAGAAAAATCGATAAGGAATATGCCTTGCCGGCGCGAAACGTCCGGTCTTCATAGTGCGCATTCATCCGCGGCGTGTATACGCTGATCGACATGCGGATGAAGTATACGGCATTCAGCACCGTGCTGACCGCCAGGGCTATCAGCGTGATGATCTCCTTCCCGAAGCTTGCGCCGAGAAGGGCCGCCTGCGCGAAGTAAACCTTTGAGGTGAATCCCGCAAACAGCGGTATGCCGACCATTGAAAGCGAACCGGCCAGAAAGCCGATGCCTGCCGCAGGATTTCGGATTCCGGAGCCGCGAAGATCCCGGTAATTCGTGCTGTCGCCGGACACCTCCGCAAGGCCGTTCGAGGAAACAAACAGCATGGATTTTGCCGCCGCATGCGCAAGAATGTGGAATGTGGAGGCCACCATTCCGGCTTCGACGCCGAGCCCGATTCCCATATAAATGTATCCGATCTGTGCGATTGAGGAAAATGCAATCATCCGGCTGATATCCGTCTGCATGATTGCATCCACCGAGCCGATGATCATGCCGGCAATGCCGAACAAAAACAGCACGTCGTCGGCACCGGTCATCTTAAACACCTCAACGCCGACCACACGGTAGATGAACTTGATCAGCAGGAAGATATACCCCTTTGACACAAGCGACGAAAGAATCGCGCTCGAGGCGCAGGTGGAATATCCGTAAGCGTCCGGCAGCCACGCGTGGAACGGAAACAGGGCCGACTTGATGGCAAGTCCGACAGAGAACAGACCGACCGCGATAATCAGCGGCTCGACATACGTCTTCTGCGCGACAATCTGGCCGACGGACTCGTGCATATTGCTCATCAGAAGGTGTCCCGTGATTCCGTAAAGAATCGATATGGCTACAAGGACCAGACCGGAACCGAGCAGCGACATGATCATGTATTTGGCAGTTGCCAGAATGTTCCGGCCCCATCCGCGGATCATGATCAGCCCGGCCGCGGCGATCGTATTTATCTCGATAAATACATAGCCGGTGAAAAGGTCGTTCGTGTAAATCAAAGACAGCAGCGACGCAAGAAGCAGATTGATCATGATGAAATACAGATTCTGCTTTTCCGCGGGCACGTCCTTCTCAAGGTACTTCAGTCCTCCTGTCAGGGAAAGGAGCATGATGATGCAGAAGAACGTTGCCATCAAAGCTTCCAAAACGCCTGCGCGGATTTCATTTCCGTACGGCGCCGGGAAACGTCCCATCGTATACACAAACGGCCCGTCAAGCCCGAGCGTGTAACCAAGCGTCAGTGCCGATAAAACGAAGCAGGAAAATACGACGGCAAACGAAAGAATGCGCGCTTTTTTCGCCGAAAGCACCGACGAGACAGGTCCCGAGACCATGGCTAAGATGATGGTGAAGAAAGGAAAGTTTCGAAAGAAGTCCATTACTCATGCTCCTTTCGCACCAGCATCGTGATTTCGTCGATATCAAGCGTGTGGTAACGCTCGTAAAGCTTTACGGTAATGCCGAGCATCAATGCGGTAACGCTGACGGAAACAACGATGCCCGTAAGCACAAGTCCGCTCGGGATGGGGTTGATGTATTTGGATGCATCCGTGTCCCCGTTCACGATGATCGGAACGAGCCTGTCACGGATGTACCCCATCGAAGCGAGGAACAGGTAAACCGCCGTGTCCATGATATTAAGCCCGATGATTTTTTTAATCATGTTACGCTGCAGCAGAAGGTTGCAGAAACCGATTCCGAACAGAATCATCGCGGCAACGCTGACGTAGTTTTCCGAAAGATAATGAAGCATCAGATCGCCCCCTTTCGGAAAAGGGCATAGAAGGCATACATCGTGCATGCAACTTCAAGTCCCACAAGAATGTTGATCGGAAGAATCAGGCCTGCGCTCAGAATCTCCCCTGCCTTACCGAGCGGTATGACGGAAGCTATGCCATTTGCCCCGGTGAAAAGGTTGTAAACGATCAGGAGGCTGTATAAAAGCAGCGAACCGACCTTGACGATATCGTAAATCTTCTCGTTAAAGAACTTTGCCGTGCTTGTAAAACCGAACGAAGCCGAGTACAGAATCAGGCCCGCGCCCATGACGGCACCGCCCGAGAAGCCGCCGCCCGGACTCAGATGACCGTTCACCAAAACGTAAAAACCGAACAGGAAGATCAGCGGAACCAAAACGCGCGCAATCGTCGTCAGGATAATATCCCCGCCTTCCTCTTCGCCTTCGGCGACAACCGGTTTCTCCTGCTTCATCAGTTTAAGAAGAATCATGACCGCAATCGTGGCAATAAACAGAACGTGCGTCTCACCGAACGTATCGAAGCCGCGGTAGGAAATGATCAGGCCGGTGACGATGTTGGTCACGCCGGTTTCCTCTTCGCCCTGACTCAGATAACGCTCGGAAACCTCATTGTTCATCGGGGACTCTTCGCTTCCGAAGCCCGGCATGAAGGCGATGTTATAAATCAGTACGGCGCAAATCGCGACGCACAGAAGGACAGCCATGACCTGATAGAGCCTGCGGAACCATTTAATTCCGGAATACTCCGCGTAAAGCCTGGCATCTTCCATCGGATCCTTAATCGGAGGAACAAGATAGTGCTCCGTCGCTCTTTCATCTTCTGCCCGCTCTTCGTCGATCTGCTTTTTGAAAAGAGGCATGTAATCGACATCCTTAAGCTCCTCTTCGCCCCTGATATACCTGCGGAAGCGCGCGCGGAAGGAACTGTCGTAATTACTTCGTATCCGGCTCATGCCTGTCCTCCTTTCTGTCCCGCGCGTCAATGGCGTTGATTCTTCGAAGGGTCGCGAAGAAAAGCACCGACGTCACGCCCGCGCCGACCGCAGCCTCGGTAATTGCCAGATCCGGTGCCGAAAGGAAAATCCAGATCACGGACATGACAAGGCTGTAGGACATAAAAATGATGATGGACACAAGCAGGTTTTTGGTAAAGCCGGCCCCCAGGGCGCACGCTACCAGAAAGAGGACCAGAAGAAGCATAATCATTTTAATCATGATTCGGACGATCCTCCTTCCTCCTGCCCGGGCAGCTCGCAGTTATCCTTCAGCTTGGAAGAGACAATGACCTCCATATGCGCCAAAAGGTGGCTCGATACGGGGCTTGCGCACCACAAAAGCACGATAATCAGGCCGAGCTTCAAAGAAAGAAGGCTCGCCCCGTTAATGACAATCAGACCGAGAAGCACCAAAAGGATTGCAAGCGTATCGCACATGGCGGCAGCATGCATCCGGTTCAGCGCAAAACGGAATTTGAAAAGACCGAAAGCCGCAAGAAGCGAGACCAAAAGCCCGCCGATGATCAGAATTGCGGCAAATGAGAACACAATCCACTCACTCATTCCCGGCCTCCTTTCTCTTCGCACGCTCGCGGTATACACCGAGATAGATGCGGGTCAGGATGACAACGGCGAGGAAGGAAATCATGGCATAAATCAGCGCCACATCGAGAAGATATCCCTGCTTAAGCCACAGGGACAGGATGCAGATGATCATGATGGTCAGTGTTCCGAGCATATTGACCGCAACAATGCGGTCGACAATTTCGGGTCCCCGCACCGCTCTTATGAGAACGCAGAGCATGATCAGAACGAGCACCGTGACGGAACCGCCGTACAACAGATTGTATGCCGACTCAATGTTCATCCTTTTCCTCCAGTTCCGTAAGCAGATCAATGAAAACGGAATCCTCAATGCCCTCCGCGAACTCCTTGTCAAGCGCATGCACGACATAGGTTCCGTCGCGGTCTAAGCTGACCGTGATCGTGCCGGGCGTTAAGGTAATGGAATTGGCCAAAAGCACATTGTGACGGTGATTCTTCATCGGCTTTTTGAACGTGCGAAGGCACGGCTCCGCTTCGTAGCGGTCCGAAAGAATCAGACGGATGACGGCAATGTTGGCTTTGACAATTTCCTTTAGGAGTGTTCCTGCGTAACGGCATGCCCACGGAATACTCTTCAGGACATTCCATTCCCATCTTGACCGGTAACCCATGGCAAGGCAGAAAAAAAGATAAACGGGTACCGTCAGGATAAGCCCGAAAATCAGCACTTCTCCCGTGATGCGCCCGTTCAGAATGATCCACAAAAGCATAAATACAATCAGCATATTGTAACCGCTTTCTTATAAAACCATAATCGAAGTGATGATATCACATTTTCCGTAAAAAGTCAAAAGGCGGTGCTGCTCTTTAAAAGAACCGCACCGCCTTTGGTGTCATATGGAAAATTGTTTATTTCGCCTTCAGACCGAAGGTTTCGAGGTTGTCCTTTCCGATCAGGATGACATGCCACTCGTCGTCAGCCTTAAAGAACAGATAGTAGTCGAAATACTTCTCGCTCTTCTCGCCCTTGAAGCAGGAATTGTTTCCGATCAGGTAAGCGGAAGCAATGTCAACGGACTTATCGAATACTTCGGAGAAAGCATCCGTCAGAGCATCGAGATCCTTATCCTTAACCTTCGTAGCGGAAACGATTTCCTCGCTAACCTTAAGGTCGTCACCGAGCTGCTTAACGCCGTACTTCTCGTCTGCATAGAGGTATTCCACGAAATCGTCGGCATTGTCGAAATCATATACGGACCAAACGAAATCCTGTGCATAGGAAGGAATCTCGTCCTCGTAAGCGTCTCCGTCGTTGTCGATGATGGCCTGGTCAAGCTTCTTCACAATCGAAATAAACGTCTTCTGCTCTTTTTCGGAAAGCGGAAGCGAATTCTCATCCTTCGTGAAATCCGCGAAGTTCAGGAAATCGGGATGGTCATCCGTAAGGTTGGCCCATGCCGCAAGACCGCCTGCCGCAAGAACAAGAATCGCAATGATCAAACCGATAATCAAAGGTGCCTTGGACTTTTTCTTCTTCGGGGCTTCCGGCTGCTGATATACAGGCTGCTGGTATACAGGCTGCTGATACACAGGCTGCTGATATACGGGCTGCTGGTATACAGGCTGCTGAACCGGTGCCTGCTGATATACGGGCTGCTGGTATGCAGGCTGCTCATATACAGGCTGCTGCACCGGCGCCTGTTCGAATACGGGCTGTGCCGGTGTCTCGGGGATGACCGGAGCCGCATTCGCAAATGCTTCATTGACGGTTTCCGCTACGGGTGCCGCTGCCTCCGTAACTGCCGCCTTTACTTCTTCTGTTACTTCCGCAGCCTGCTCGTTTACGGCTGCCGCAACATTCTCTGCCTGTTCGACAACAGACTGGGGAGCTATCCCAATCTTCTCACCGCAAGTTGTACAGAACATGGCACCATCCGGATTCTGACTTCCACATTTCGGGCAAAACATATGATTCACGCTCCTTCTCTTTATTCTATCATAAAACCGATCAGCTCCGCATCTCTATGACGGGCGCGCCGGTTCCATTCAGGTAGTCCGCGGTAATCGTTACCGCTCCGATGTAAGAATCCTTGGGAATCTCGTACATGATGTCGAGCATGTATTCCTCAAGGATTGAACGAAGTGCTCTTGCGCCGGTTTCCCGTTTCAAAGCCTTCTCCGCAATCAGATCGATCGCATCGTCGGCGAAGATCAGTTTCACCTCGTCCATGGCAAAAAGCTTCTGATACTGCTTGATAATCGCGTTCTTCGGCTCCGTGAGGATGCGCTTCATGGCTTCCTTATCAAGACCTCTTAAGGCAAATACGACGGGAAGACGTCCCACGAACTCGGGAATCATGCCGTATTCACGCAGGTCCTCCATCGTCGTCTTCGCGAGGATGTCCGGATCGTCGTCGAAGCTGTCTTTCAGGTGGGAATTGAAGCCCATCGTGAAGGATTTGGTCAGCCGGTTCTTAACGATTTCGTCAAGTCCCGGGAATGCACCGCCGCAGATGAAAAGAATGTTTCTCGTATTCACCGTCGTCGTGGGCACCATGCCGTTCTTGCTGGATGCTCCGACCGGAACCTCCACATCGGCGCCCTCCAAGAGCTTTAAAAGACCCTGCTGAACGCTCTCGCCGCTGACATCGCGGCTCGTCGTATTCTTCTTCTTGGCAATCTTATCGATTTCGTCGATGAAAACGATTCCGTGCTCCGCCCGTTCCACATCATTGTCGGAATTGGCAAGCAGCTTCGAAAGTACGCTTTCGACGTCATCTCCGATATAACCGGCCTCGGTCAGGGATGTCGCATCCGTGATGGCAAGCGGCACATTGAGAAGCCGCGCCAGTGTCTGCACAAGATAGGTCTTGCCGCAGCCTGTCGGCCCGATCATCAGCATATTGGACTTTTCGATGATGACATCATCCTTAAAAGCCTCTTCGTCCTGCCTCTTCACGCGCTTATAATGGTTGTAAACGGCAACGCTGATGACCTTTTTGGCATAATCCTGTCCGATTACATATTCGTCAAGCTTCGCCTTAATCTCATGCGGAGAAGGAAGCTTTGCGATGTCCATGACATCTTCCTGCTTTTTGCCTTCCTCTTCCGTTTCCTTCTTCTTCGGCTTTAAGGTCTGCCGGTTTCCTCCCTGCCCCGGGAAAATGATACGCAGATTCCCGATCGGCTTCGAAGGATCGACGGTTTCGTCCTTATTGCTCGTCGCATTCATCAAATCAAACGATTTCTGCAGGCAGTCCTCGCAGATATCAAGCCCCGGAGGCATGTGGAAAAGCTTCCCGCATACACTTTCGGGTCTGTGGCACATCATGCAGACATGCTCATATCCGTCTCTGCCGCTGTCTTGTTTGTTATCATCCATATAATTCTTTCCGGTTCCCTTCCGGAGCTTCTCCCCGAATGCTCCTCCGATTATGGGTATACACCGTTATTTTACTCCATCACAAAGGCAAATGCAACAAGGGATTTTCTTAATGGTAAAGCCTTTCTCCTCGGAATCTTCAATTTTGCTTCACATAATCAACACAATCCCGCGTTAAGTTATTCGTGTAAACTGAAAAAAGTTTAACGACTTCTGTTACCGGAGGCACAGTCATGAAACTATTTAAGAAGATCGGCGGCATCCTTTTGTTTGCTGCATTTGCCGGCGGCATCTTCTACGGCATCATAAAACTCTCCGACAGGCTTCTCTCTCCCGGCACTTCCACGGAGGCTTCCGAGAAGACAACACCTGCCGCTTCCGAAGGCATTCAGAGAGTTTCCTCCAAAAAACTGAAGGACAGCCTGAACCAGAACAGCATCCTGCGCTATACCGACGAAGCTTCCGTGAAGCTGCTCGATGAAATCGATATCGAGAGCATTACCGAGAAGGTGCTTCCGTCCATGGTATCGGTGCAGTGCACGGTTCGCGGAATCAACCTGTTCGGTCAGCTTGTGGAAGGCGAATCGGCCGGTTCCGGCATCTTCATTGAAAGTAAGGAAGGTCTCCTCTATCTCGTGACCAATAACCACGTGGTTGAAAACGCCGTCACGGTTTCGGTCGTATTTCCCGACGGCGAAAGCTATCCGGCCGTTGTCAAGAACTCCGATGCGATTTACGATCTGGCCATCCTGACCGTGAAGAAATCTCTCCTGAAGCAGACCACTCTCGACAGCATCATACCGGCGACGCTTGCGGAAAGCAAGGAAGTCCGCGTCGGCGAAATGGTCATTGCGGTCGGCAATGCTCTCGGCTACGGCACTTCCGTAACCGTCGGATACATCGGCGCGACGAACCACCGTTACGCTACAGAGGCTTCGAGCATCTCCCTGATTCAGACCGATGCGGCAATTAACCCCGGAAACAGCGGCGGCGCTTTGGTCAACATCGACGGCGAGGTCATCGGAATCAATTCCTCCAAGCTTGCGTCCTCAAGCATCGAAGGCATGGGATTTGCCATTCCCGTTACCGTAGCGCTTCCGATCATCAAAGAGCTTCAGCAGAAGGAAAAGGTTCGCGAAGGCGAGCAGGGCTTCCTCGGCGTATACATCGCAACGGTTACCGAGGAGGAAATCAATAACCTCGGCTGGCCTGCGGGCATCTATATTAAAGAAATCATCGAAGGCGGTGCAGCCTCGGAATCCGATCTTCAGGTCAGTGATATCATCACCGGCGTGAACGATGTTCCGGTCATTACGACCGAACAGCTGCAGTCCCGCATTTCGTCTTACCGTTTCGGCACAACCGTAACGCTTACGGTTTACCGCCTGACGGACGGCGAATATAAAGAAACCAAGGTTGATGTCACCTTAAAGGAAAGATCCCTCCAATAAAGAGTGATTAGAGTTACTGAGTGAGGAAAAGCCCCGGAATATCCGGGGCTTCAGACTGAAGACAAACGCGATTTTGGAATGTCTCCAAAATCGCGTTATTTTTTATGCCAGGATGGGTTTCGGTCGTTTTTTGCGTTTAAAAAGACCGTTGGGACCCCCTAACAGTCCCATCCT